>OKVG01000127.1_pt1 | contig 81357 bp, 50 predicted proteins | sample 1606981 | NCBI WGS metagenome assembly OKVG01 (sample SAMN03281018, study PRJEB24777) | human gut metagenome | isolation source: fecal sample PR128 from 1 month old male Malay infant, vaginal delivered... | reverse complement strand
TTCCCCCTGACAGCTTGTTTAGTATACTCCCGTGTAAAGGAATTGTCAAGACTATCTATAGGTTTAATTTATAGATATAAAAAAGGCCGCCTGTAGAGGCGGCCTTTCAGTGATTCTTTATTCGACTATTCTTTAAACAGTTTCGTCTGTTCTTGTTCGTCGTCTTCGTCCGTTCCTTCGATAGCAATCGTATCGAGGGCTGCGACCTTGTCGTCGCCTTCCAGTTTTTGGATCTTGACGCCGGACGTGTTGCGTCCTTTCTTGATGCCAATGCTTTCAATGTCGGTCCGGATGACGATACCGTTCGACGTGATGAGCATCAGTTCCTGTCCTTCGTGGACGACTTCGACGCCGACGATGTCACCGGTCTTGGGAGTAATCTTAAAGTTCTTGATTCCCTTGCCGCCGCGAAGCTGGACTTTATAGGCATCGACGTTATTGCGCTTGCCAAAGCCTTCTTCACTGACCGTCAGAACCTGGCAGTCTTCGGCCAGGACGTCGGCTCCGATGACCATATCTCCGTCAGCCAGGGTAATGCCGCGGACGCCGCGCGTATTGCGGCCCATAGGACGGACATCGTTTTCATTAAAGCAGATGGCCATGCCCAATTTCGTTGCCAAAATGATGGTCTGGTCGCCACTGGTCAAACGAACCTTAGCCAAGTGGTCGCCTTCCATGAGGGAAATGGCGATGAGGCCGTTGCGGCGAACGTTCTTAAATTCGTGAAGGGCCGTCTTCTTGACCAAGCCTTTTTCCGTTACCATGAAGAGGTTCATCGACGGGTCGACCTGATCGAGGTCGATGAGGGCGTTGACCTTTTCACCGTTGGACAAGGGCAGGATGTTGATCGCTGCCATGCCCTTCGAGTTACGGCTGTTGGCTTCCGGAATTTCGTAGGACTTCAAGCGATAGACGCGGCCAAAGTTGGTAAAGAACAAGACCGTATTCCACGCCGACGTATAGAGCAGGTGGTTAACGGCGTCTTCGTCTTTCGTCCCCATTCCCTTGATACCGCGGCCGCCCTTATTCTGCGTATGGTATACATTGGCGTTGATGCGCTTCATGTATCCCCGACGGGTAAGGGTCAGGACCATGCGTTCATTGGGAATCATGTCTTCGATGGCAAAATCAGAAGAATCGGCCACGATTTCTGTACGACGTTTGTCGCCGAATTTCTTTTTCGCATCGAGGAGTTCCGTTTTAACGATTTCCATAACCTTATGTTCATCGGCCAAAACGCTGCGCAAGTAGGCAATGCGTTCTTCCAGTTCCTTATATTCTTCTTCGATTTTTTCGCGTTCGAGACCGGTCAGGCGGCGCAGACGCATATCGAGGATGGCAACAGCCTGTTTTTCGCTGAGGCCGAATCGGGTCATGAGGGACTGTTTTGCCACTTCGTCCGTTGCCGATTCACGAATGGTCTTAATGACTTCGTCGATGTGGTCGAGGGCGATGAGCAGACCTTCTAAGATATGGGCGCGGGCCAGTGCCTTGTCCAGTTCAAACTGGCTGCGGCGGGTGATAACGTTTTTCTGATGGTCTAAATAGTAGGTCAGAATCTGTTTCAACGTCAAAACTCGCGGATGGCCGTCGACGAGAGCCAGCATGATGACACCGAACGTTTCCTGGAGCTGGGTGTGTTTATACAGCTTGTTCAGGACGATATCGGGGTTGACGTCAGCACGAAGTTCGATGACGATGCGCATCCCCTTGCGGTCCGATTCATCGCGAAGCGCCGTGATGCCGTCGATTTCCTTATTGCGGGACAAATCGGCAATGGATTCAATGACCCGGGCCTTGTTGACCTGGTACGGGATTTCCGTAACGACGATGCGGTTCTTGCCCTTATTCATCGGTTCGATGGAAGCACAAGAACGCATCTTGATGCTGCCACGGCCCGTCGAATAGGCTTTGAGGATGCCGTCGCGGCCCATAATTTTAGCACCGGTCGGAAAATCAGGGCCTTTAACCTTGGTCATGATTTCTTCCAGGCTGGAATCGGGGTTATCGATAAGCTGAACGCAGCCGTCGACGACTTCGCTTAAATTATGGGGCGGAATGTTGGTCGCCATGCCAACAGCAATCCCTGCCGAGCCATTGACTAAGAGGTTCGGGATTTTTGACGGCAAGACCGTCGGTTCCTGTAAAGATCCGTCGTAGTTGGGCATGAAATCGACGGTTTCCTTGTCGATATCTTCCAGCATTTCTCCCGTAATCCGGGCCATACGAACTTCGGTATAACGCATGGCGGCCGCCGAGTCACCGTCGACAGAACCAAAGTTGCCATGGCCGTCGACCAGGGGATATCGCGTCGAAAAATCCTGGGCCAAGCGGACGGTCGCATCATAGACGGAGCTGTCCCCGTGGGGGTGATACTTACCTAAAACTTCACCGACAATACGGGCCGATTTCTTATACGGTTTGTTCGGCGTCATGCCCGCTTCATGCATGGCGTAGAGAATTCGCCGGTGAACCGGCTTCAACCCGTCGCGTACATCCGGCAGGGCACGAGTGATGATGACGCTCATGGCATAGTCGATGTACGACGTCTGCATTTCACTTTCCAGACAAACCGGCACAATCTTATCTACTTGTTGTTCGTCCACAAATTTCACCTCATATACAAACTGAAAATAACTGCCGGCCGAAAGCGGTCCTGCAGTCCGAATCTGTTTTGCTATACTGCCCTTCAAAATGGGCGCATACCATTATATTATAGCAAAGTTTTATTATTTTTAATAGTCTTCCCCTAAGATTCAGCATGACAAAAGGCCGCCCAATCGGACGGCCTGTAAATTTAAAGACACTTATTTTTTATTGCTGTAACGCCAGATTTTCATTTTTTCAGCTTCTTTGATGAGGCCTTCCCGGAAATCAGGGTGAGCGATGCTGATCAGGCGTTCTGCCCGTTCCCACGTCGATGCCCCCATGAGGTTGACCATGCCGTATTCGGTAACAATGAAGTTGATCTGCGACCGCGGGTCGGTAATAGTCGTTCCCGGAGCCAGTGTCGGCAGGATGCGCGATTCATCGCGGCCGGTCTTCTTATTATGGAAGGTCGAGCGCAGGGCAATGATGCTCTTGCCGCCCGGCGAACGATAGGCACCGTCGGTAAAGTCAAGCTGTCCGCCGCTGCCGCTGATCTGCTGCGTGCCCGACGATTCGGAAGAAACCTGGCCGAAGAGATCGACTTCAATACAGTTATTAATGGAAATAAAGTTATCCATCTGGGCGATGGTAAAGGGGTCGTTGATGACATCGACCGGATACGCTGCCAAGTACGGGTTATCATCCATCCAGTCATAGAGTTCCTGCGTCCCCATGGCAAAGGACCAACTGACCTTATTGGGGCAGAAAGCCTTGCGGCGGTTGGTCAGCTGACCGTTCTTATGCATCAGATAGAAAGCGTCGACGAGCATTTCCGTGTGGACGCCCAAATCTTTCAAATCCGATTCGGCCAAGAGGGCGCCAATCGTATTCGGCAGGCTGCCGATGCCCAGCTGTAAGGTCGCCCCGTTAGGGACCTGTTCAACGATCATTTTGGCAATGGTAGCGTCGATATCATCACCCGTTGCAAAGGGAATTGTGGCTAAGGGATGATTGCCGTATTCAACGATGCCGTCGATGTCGCTGATATGAATGCATTCGCCGCGGCCGCCGAGGACGCGAGGCATGGCTTCATTGACTTCGACGATGACCTTTTTAGCCTTTTGAGTAATGGCTTCCGTTGCCGATACAGCCAGGCCAAAGTTGAAGAAACCGTGTTTATCCATAGGGCCGACCGTGATAAGCGCAACGTCAACATCGAGAAGGTCGCGATACATAGACGGTTTATTGCGGTAGCACATGGGGATGAAGTTCATCTGGCCGAGGGCACATTTTTTCCGGTCGTAGCCGCCCATATGCCAGTTCATCGCCGTAAAGGCTTTCCGTTCCGGATCCTGTTCAATGATCTGCCGCGGAGCGACGGAAAGACACATGCGAACTTTTACATCCTTCAGTTCATCGCGACGAGCCGCCAGAGCCTGGTCGAGAAGAACCGGCTGGGTCGTACCCATACCATAGTCTACCCAATCGCCGGATTTTACGACTTTTACAGCCTCTTCAGCGGTCATCAATTTTTGTTTGTACATATCTGTCCATTGGGACATAGAAATCACCCTTTCCACAGTATCTATACCGATTGCATAGTACGACGTTTTACGTTTACTTATAGTCATATTATACGCCGCCCCCGCCGAGGTTACAAGCGTTTAAGTAAAGTATTACATGCTAATTATGCATAGTTATTCTCTATTCCCATCCCCAATGGACTGCTTTATTCGCGCAAAAAAGCGCTGCCCGAAAGAAACTTTCAGGCAGCGCCGATTTTAACCTATGATCAGGCAGGTCGTTCGTTATTCGGCCTGTCTCTTTTCAATGATTTCATCCATGATTTTTTTCGGTACTTCTTCATAGGCATAGAATTCCATATTGAAGGTACCCTTGCCCTGGGTCATGGAACGAAGAACGGTTACATAATCCCGCATTTCAGCCAAGGGGACCTGCGCCTTTACGACGATGATGCCCTTGCGGTTGCGATGGTGTTCCATGCCGAGGATACGGCCGCGGCGGCTGCTGAAGTCGCCCATGACATCGCCCATATAATCTTCAGGGATGACGACGTCGACGTTGTAAATCGGTTCCAGGAGAATCGGTTTCGCTTCCGGTACGGCTTTCTTCAACGCCTGGCCGGCAGCGACTTTAAAGGCCATTTCCGAAGAGTCGACCGGATGGTACGAGCCGTCAGTCAGGGTAACTTTGACGTTGATCATCGGGAAGCCGGCGATAAGGCCTTTTTCCAAGGTTTCGCGGACGCCTTTTTCAACAGCCGGAATGTACTGTCTCGGTACGGCGCCGCCAAAAATCTTATCGACGAATTCGAAAGGTTCGCCCGTCGTAAGGGGTTCGATATCGAGGAATACGTGGCCGAACTGACCGTGACCACCGCTCTGTTTCTTATGTTTGCCTTCGGCCGTGGCTTTTTCCTTAATCGTTTCCCGATAGGGGATGTACAATTCTTCCTGTTTCGCTTTGACACCGTATTTCCGTTCAATCTTAATCAGGATATGATCGAGGTGGACGTCGCCCATGCAGCGAACGATGAGCTGTTTGCCTTCAACACTCTTGTCGATAGTGCACGTCGGATCTTCTTCGCTGATCCGAAGGAGGGCGTTCATCAATTTTTCTTCTTCACCCTTCTTTTCCGGAACGAGGGCTACCGTATGGAGCGGGTTGGGGAAACGAATGGGATCATAGGTTACCTGGAAGTCCGGGGCGGCAAAGGTATCGCCGGTCCGGGCATGAGCCAGTTTCGGCAGGACGACGATATCGCCGGCAATGGCGACGGGAACGGGAATCGGTTCCTTGCCAACCATGGTCAAAACTTTGCCCATCTTTTCGTCTTCGCCCTGGGTTACGTTATAGAGTCGGTCCCCTTCTTTCAGTTCGCCCGAGAAAATGCGGACATAGCTGAGTTTTCCGGCAAAGGGATCGACGACGGTTTTAAATACGAAAGCCGTAAAGGGTTTATTAGGATATACCATGACCGGTTCTTCCGTCTTCTTATCGGTACCCATCATGACCTTCTGGGATGCGTCCGGCATGTAGGTAATGATACGGCGCAAGAGTTCTGCCGTACCGATATGGTGGATGGCGCTGCCGCACATCAGCGGGCAAACGCGGCCCGTGAGCATACCTTGATAGAGGCCCTTGCGGAGTTCTTCGATCGTCAGTTCATCGCCGTTGAGGTATTTTTCCAGCAGTTCATCGTCGCCTTCCGCAGCGGCTTCCATGCACATTTCCCGTACTTCACGAGCCTTGGCCATGTATTCCGGCGGAACTTTAATTTCCGTGCATTGTCCATTATTCCATTCCCAGGCGACCATTTTGCAGACGTCGATAATCCCGCGGAAATCTTTGCCTTCACCGATTGGAATCTGAAGAGGCATGATGGATTTGCCAAATACGGCCCGCAGTTTTTCCAGGCAGCCAAAGAAGTCAGCGTGTTCCACGTCCATCTTATTGACATAGACCATGCGCGGCAGTTTCAGTTCGAGGCCGTAATCCCAGGCCCGTTCCGTATCCATTTCGACGCCCGATTCTGCCGATACGACCAGCAGAATGCCGTCACTGGCCCGAAGGGCTGCGCGAACTTCACCGCAAAATTCAGAATACCCCGGCGTATCGAGGAAATTCAGTTTATAGCCTTCCCATTCGCAAGGCGCAATACTGAGCTGAATCGTTACGTTTCGCTTAATTTCTTCCGGTTCATAATCCATAATGTGCTTGTTGTCTTTACCGACGCCAACGGCATCGACGGCGCCGCAGGCCAGCAGTAACGATTCAACAACCGCCGTTTTACCGGCGCCATCGTGCGAAAGTACAGCAACGTTGCGAATTTTATCACTTGTGTATTCTTTCATAAAACAATCGCCTCCTATGGAATCAGTTACTATTATATATTCGCTGTAAGGCAGGCAGATTCCTTTTTTCTCTTGCATTTTTTCGAAAATTATTATGCAAATTCTAAAAACATAAAAAAATTGGACCCGGATAGAATCCGAGCCCAATCTTAGGGAAGAGAAAGAGTATGATTATTTTACGTCAGTGTTGTTGATGCTTTCGACCAAAGCGTCGGCCAAGTGTTCCAATTCCACCGCTTTGTCGTCATGCATAGCCGAAGCCAGGGACAGGCGTTCGTTGAGGATCGTCATGTCAGCCAGGTTGTTGTCAATGAATTCCTGCATCAAATCGCCGGATTTAACAGCCCAAGAGCCGTTTTCAATCAAGGCAATCGTCCGTTTCTGTACGTGGAGGGCCTTCATGTGTTCGAGGAAGTCCAGCATGACCGGATAGATGCCCAGGTTGTACGTAACCGAAGCCAGTACCAAGTGAGAGAGCTTAAAGGTCTGGGAAATCAGTTCCGATACGTGAGTCGAGGAGACGTCGCAGACACGGATATTGGTAACGCCTTTTTCACAAAGCTTGGAGGCCAGGTTCTGTGCAGCTGCTTCCGTGTTGCCGTACATCGAAGAATAAGCGATGAGGACGCCTTTTTCTTCCGGTGTATACGTGCTCCAACGCTGATATTTGTCGAGCAGATAGGGGAAGTCATCTCTCCAGACCGGGCCGTGGAGCGGGCAAATGACTTTAATCTTATCCAAGACCTTCGCAGCCTTGCCTAAGAGGTGCTGTACGTGAGGGCCGTATTTGCCGACGATGTTGGTGTAATAACGGCGGGCTTCATCGAGCCAATCGCGGTCGAAGTTGACTTCATCGGCGAACAATTTGCCGTCAAGGGCGATGAAGGAACCAAAGGCGTCAGCCGAGAAGAGAATGCCGTCGGTAAGGTCGAGGGTTACCATGGCTTCCGGCCAGTGAACCATCGGAGCTTCTACGTAGGCGACGGTATGTTTGCCAAAGGTCGTCGTGTCGCCTTCCTTGACTTCGATCAATTCCTGGTTGTCGATCTTAAAGCCGAACTGGCGCATGAGCATGAAGGATTTTTCCGTGCTGATGATTTTAACATTCGGATAGCGGAGGACAATTTCTTCCATGCTGGCGCAGTGGTCCGGTTCCATATGGTTGATGACCATGTAGTCGAGGTCACGGCCGCCGAGGACGTGTTCTACGTTTTCTAAGAACTGACGGCACACAGACCAGTCAACCGTATCGAACAATACCGTCTTTTCGTCGAGCAAGAGGTAAGCATTATAGGAAACGCCCAAGGGAATGGGATGAATATTTTCAAACAAATGCAATCTGTGGTCATTGGCACCGACCCAAAAAACATCTTTCGTTACTTTGCGTACGCAATACATAATTTATCGACTCCTTTCGCCGCACTATTCTTGAATAAAATGACTCTTTTCTTCAGCGCATTCCGGGCAAACCCAATCATCAGGCAAGTCCTTAAACAAGGTTCCCGGTGCAATATCAGCTTCTTCATCACCTAATTCAGGAATATAGACATAGCCGCAGCCGTTGCAGACATACTTCGGTCCAATCGGTTCCGGTTTGGGAACGACCGGGCGTTTCATCTTAACCATCGGCGGAGCCGGTTTCTTATCTTCCAAGCCAAGTTCCTGCGCTAAGAGCGGCAGAATTTCCTGGACATCGCCGACAATACCATAGTCACAGTTCTTAAAGATCGGAGCATTGCCATTTTTATTGATGGCTACAATCGTCGAAGCATCTTTGATGCCTTTCAAATGCTGTTTCGCACCGGAAATGCCGCAGGCAATGTATAAGTTGCCCGTGAATTTCTGGCCGGACATGCCGACATAGCGATTGAGCGGTACATAGCGAAGGGTTTCAGCGACCGGACGGGACGAACCGATAGCAGCCCCGGCAGCCTTGGCCAAATCTTCGATGAGCTTCATGTTTTCTTTTTTCCCAATGCCCTTGCCAGCTGAGACAACACGTTCTGCCTCAACAATAGGCGTATCTGCTGCAATACCGACGGAGAAGTCGTATCCATCATGTCTGAGGGCGTCTGCGAGGGCTTTGACTTTGTCTTTTGCGCTTCCGTCTCGAAACAACTGGTTTTTACGGATGCCCGTAACAGGAGCCGGTTTTTTCGGAGCCGAGCTGCGGCTGGCGCCACCATCAGCCTTGCCGATTTTACCTAAGAGGTGAGCGGCAATGACGACGCGCTGGATTTCGTTAGTGCCTTCGTAGATCGTCGTGATTTTAGCATCGCGGTAAGCACGTTCAACATCCATCCCTTTGATGAAGCCGGAGCCGCCGAAGATCTGAAGGGCGTCGTTGGTGATTTCCATAGCCGCATCAGAAGCGTACATCTTAGCCATAGCAGCTTCCATGCTGTACGATTCGTGTTTTTCTTTCAATTCAGCTGCCGAGTAAATCAGGTAGCGGGAAGCACGAAGTTTCGTTGCCATATCGGCCAATTTAAAGGAGATACCCTGATGGATGCCGATAGGCTGACCGAACTGGATACGTTCTTTCGCGTAGTCAAGAGCACTTTCATAAGCGCCCTGAGCGATACCGAGAGCCTGAGCACCGATGCCGATACGGCCGCCGTCGAGGGTTGCCATAGCGATCTTAAAGCCCTGGCCTTCTTTGCCGAGCAGGTTTGCTTTCGGAACTTTGACGTCATTGAAAACCAGTTCTGCCGTCGTAGACGAGCGGATGCCCAGTTTATCATAGTGTTCGCCGAAGCTAAAGCCTTCCCAGCCTTTTTCTACGATGAAGGCCGAAATGCCTTTGGTGCCGATATCCGGCGTCGTAACAGCAAATACGACGTAAATATCAGCCTTCGGAGCGTTGGTGATGAAAATCTTGCCGCCGTTCAAGAGGTAGTAGTCGCCTTTGTCGACAGCCGTCGTTTCCGTACCGCCGGCGTCAGAACCTGCGTTTTCTTCGGTCAGGCCGAAGGCGCCAATTTTTTCACCTTTTGCTAAAGGAACCAAGTATTTTTTCTTCTGTTCTTCATTACCAAAGGCTGCAATCGGATAGGAGCCCAGCGAGGTGTGAGCCGACAGGATAACGCCGACACCGCCGTCAACGCGGGAAAATTCTTCAACAGCAATGGCATAGCTTGTAACATCGAGGCCGGCACCGCCGTATTCCTTAGGATACGGAAGACCCATCCAGCCATGTTTGCCCATAGCCTTTACGATTTCATCCGGAAATTCACTGTTCTGGTCCAGCGAAAAGGCGATCGGTTTTACTTCCGTTTCCGCGAATTTGCGAATCTCTTTTCGTAAGGCTTCATGTTCGGCAGTTGTTTGAAACAGCATATCATACTCCTCCTTTATGGATACAACTTAATTAACTATTTTTACCAATGATTTCCCACAGGCTTTTTGCACGCAGTTTTTGATTGATTTCTTCTTGGACGACACACAAGTTTAAATGGATTTTGCAAATCCCGTGTGTTCTGCGCCATTCACAATCATAAGACCCCTGCATGCACGCCGTTACATGGGCATCACCCTCCATAATCGTAATCAGATCATACAGGCTGACATTTTTTAAATCTTCGACTAAGTGACAACCACCTCCCGGTCCTCTGGATAGCTTAACAAGCCCAGCTTGAGATAGTTTCTTTAGAATTTTGTAAGTGAATGCTTGCGGAACTTGTTCATCTTCGGCCAGCGAACGCACACTATGCTGTTTTTCGTCCGTCAAGGCACGCAACATCCGCAACGCATAATCCGTTTGCCGATTCATAAACATAAAAAGCACTCCGTATTCGTAATTAGTATTTGTAATTCTTGCTTCTATCATATTTTTTTGGACAAAAAAAGTCAAGAGTTATGGGTATGCTAAAAAATTAAGATGTAGCCTATATCTATGAGTATTCCTAAAAGATTGAAACTTTATCACTGATAACCATTATTATTATTTCTTATCAGCCCATAGGTAACCGCACTCCCTCAAAAAATGAAAAAATAATTCTTTCCAAAAAAAGAAAGAATTATTCAAAAAAAGAGACCTCCTGTGATTTTAAATCATAGAAGGCCTTCTTCAAAAAATTATGCGGTTTTTGCAAGTACCAACGATACCATGACTTCTACCCCGATGGGCAGACATTTTTCATCGACAGCAAAATGCGTATTGTGCAGCGGATAAACCGTATTCCCCTCCGGCGTCGCACCGAGCCAGAAGAAACCGCCGTCAAAATGCTGCAGGTAACCCGAAAAATCTTCCGCCGTCATAGCCGGTTCCCGGACGTCGGCTAATCCCTCACTGCCCAGGCACTGACGGACGACGCCGGCAATAAAGTCGGCCTGACTCGGCGTATTGCGGACGGCGGCGTAGCCCCGTTCATAAGAAAGGGTGCTTTCCGTGCCGTACATGGCGTCGATCCCCTTTAGCGTATCCTTTAAATACGTTTCGACAGCATCCTGGGCCTCTTCATGGTAAGTCCGACAAGTGCCTTCGATTTCCACCGTATCGGCGACGACGTTATACCGCGTGCCTCCCGTGATTTTACCAAAGGTCAAGACGGCCGGATACAGCGGATTGACGCGGCGGCTGATAATGGTCTGAGCTGCCGTCAGGAACTGAGCGCCGGCGACGATAGTATCGATGCCCTTATGAGGCATGGCCGCGTGGCTGGCCTTGCCATTCATGACGATGCGAATATGATCGGAGGCTGCCATCATCGGTCCCGGCAAGACGCCAATCGTACCGCTGGGCAACGTCGGCCAGACGTGAAGGCCATAGACAGCATCGATCCCGTCGAGTGCCCCCGATGCAATCAATCCCTTGGCACCGCCGACAGGTGATTTTTCTTCAGACGGCTGGCAAATAAAGACGACAGTCCCCGAAATGTCGTCTTTCATCCGGCTCAACACCTCGGCGGCACCTAAGAGGATGCTCATATGACCGTCATGGCCGCAGGCATGCATCTTGCCGGTAGTTTTGGAAGCAAAGGGCAGCCCCGTTTCCTCCGTCATAGGCAAGGCATCCATATCGGCCCGCAAGGCGATGACCGGGCCCGGCTTTCCCCCTTGTAAGCGCCCCAGTACTGCCGTCGTGCCGGCCACATGTTCCGTGACCTCCACCCCAAAGGACCGAAGTTTCTCGGCCATAAAGGCCGACGTCTTTACTTCTTCACCGGATAGCTCTGGATTTTCATGAATATGACGCCGCATGGCAATAATATCCGGTGCAACCTCGTATACTAACTGCTTTATACCCCTCTTATCCATCATCATAAATCCCCCTATTTATGAATTATTATTTATAAAATATGGTTAATAATACTACTATTTTTATAATAATGCAAGTATTATTTTTATTTTATTCACCATTATTCATAAAAAAATAAGCGGAAGGGCGAAAGATGCGTCCCGGCCCCGCGACAAAGAGCACCATTTTGGAGTATAATAGACAATAATAATTCTAAAGGAGGATCACTCATGAAAGCATTTGATACAGAAAACAGTGCCTGGTCTCGCTTTTCAGAAGAACAGCGTTACCAGATGGAATCCTATAGCAGCAAATACCGTCAATTTCTCGATACAGCCCGTACCGAACGACTGGCCAATAAAGAAATACTCCGTCAAGCCGTCGAAGCCGGTTTCAAGCCCCTCAGCGAGTACTCCAGCCTCAAGGCCGGCGACAAAGTATACTGGGACCAAAAGGGCAAATCGGTCATCTTAGCCGTCATCGGCTCTGATCCGATTGAAGCAGGCCTCAAGATCGTAGGCTCGCACATCGACTGCCCCCGTCTCGACGTCAAGGCCATCCCGGTCATCGAGCAGGACAAAATCGTTTACTTAAAAACCCATTACTACGGCGGCGTCCTCAAATACCAGTGGGTCTGCATGCCCTTGTCCCTCATCGGCGTCGTCTATAAAGCGGACGGAACGCGAGTCGACGTCTCTATCGGCGAAGATCCCAACGATCCGGTCCTCTTCATCAATGACCTCCTGCCCCATCTCGGTAAGGATCAGGCTGCCAAAAAATTGAGCGAAGCCATCAGCGGCGAAATGCTCATGCCCCTCGTCGGCATTCACACGGAAGAAAAAGAAACCAAGCCGGCTATCTTGTCGCTGCTCAAAGAAAAATACGACATCGAAGAAGAAGACTTCACCAGTGCTGAACTGGAAATCATCCCTGCCGTCAAGAGCCGCGACGTCGGCCTCGACCGTTCGATGATCATGTCTCACGGCCACGATGACCGCGTCTGCTCCTACGCCAACCTGGCGGCCATCCTCGACGCCAAAGCCGGTGAAAAGACGCAGGTCGCCCTCTTTGCCGATAAAGAAGAAATCGGCTCCGTCGGCAATACAGGGGTCCAGTCGTCGTACTTCCCGGACTTCATTGCCGAACTCCTGGCCCTTCAAAACCACCCGGAAGAAATCTGGCTGCGCCGGACGATGCGCAACAGCGAAGTCTTATCGGCTGACGTTTCGGCAGCCTTCGACCCGGTCTTTGCCGATGCCTATGAAAAACAAAACTCGGCCCAATTAGGCTACGGCATCTGCCTGTGCAAATACACCGGCGCCCGCGGAAAAGGCGGCAGCAACGATGCTAATGCCGAATTCATGTCCAAGATCCGCCGCATCTTCAACGAAAACGATGTCCCCTGGCAGGTCGGCGAACTCGGTAAAGTCGACCAGGGCGGCGGCGGAACCATCGCCTACATCATGGCCGACTGGGGCTGCGACGTCGTCGACTGCGGCGTCGCCATGCACAGCATGCACGCTCCCTTAGAAATCGTCGCCAAAGCTGATGCGTACAGTGGCTATTTGGCCTATAAAGCCTTCTTTGAAAGCAAATAATCCAAAAGACACTTAGATAAAATAAACGTCCCCTTGAAAGTCAGACTGAACATCTGATTTCAAGGGGACGTTTTTTCGTTACTACCCCACATTTATGGTTTCCCCGGCAGGCGCTTCTCCGCCTCATGGAGCCAGACTAACAAATCTTTTTCACGACGAATGGCCCGTTCTAAAATCAAGGCGTGGCCAAAGTGGCCGTCATCCCTGTCCTTACCGGCAAATAACACCTGCCAGCGAGACTGCAAATAGTCGAGTTTTTCTTCATGGCGCAGAATTTCCTCGCGAAACAAGGTCACCAGCAATGGATCTTGTGCCGAATCCATAAAATAGACCTTCATGGCAAATTCATCCCGCGTTGGCGGCAGGGCATTCAACGATTCCGACAACCATTGATTAAATACAGTTCTCCCGGAATCGGTAATGGTGTACTTCTTCTTAGTCAGTTTACTGCCTACAATCTCTTCATGACCGCTGATGAGCCGGTCCTGTTCCATTCGGCTGAGTTCCGGATAAATCTGACTATGGTTCGAGTACCAAAAATCACCGATTTCTCCTTCGAAGGCTTTTTTTATGTCATAGCCCGCCATGGGAGCTTTGGACAATAAGCCTAAAATCACGTATCGCAGTGTATTCTTTTGAGCCACGACAACTCACCCCTCTTTCAACATGCTGACTCCGACAATCTATAAACCAGGTACGCCTACAAAGACTTGACTTTTTCTACTATTAAGTATACCATATACCATGTAAGTTAACATGTATTTATTTACATGTTATTATTTATCCATTAACTATAAATCCATATAATCCGAAAAGATTCACCATAGAGGAGGATATCACCATGGAATTCAAAGAGTTAGACGATTTTTTAGGCACCCATTTTATCTACACCTACGATAACGGCTGGGAATATGAATGGTACGCCAAAAACGACCACACCGTCGATTACCGCATTCACGGCGGCATGGTCGCCGGCCGTTGGGTAACGGACCAGCCCGCCGATATCGTCAAATTGACGGACGGCGTCTTTAAAGTCACTTGGACCGAACCGACCGGAACCGATGTCGCCCTTGATTTTATGCCCAATGAAAAGAAAATGCACGGGACGATTTTCTTCCCGAAGTGGGTCGAAGAACATCCGGAAATCACGGTTTGCTACCAAAATGAACATCTCGATGTTATGCACGAATCCCGTGAAAAATACGCGACCTACCCCAAATTATTGGTGCCGGAATTCGCTAACATTACCTACATCGGTAAAGCCGGTCAAAACAACGAAGATGTCATTGCCGAAGCCCCCTACAAAGGTATGACTGACGACATCCGTGCCGGTCGCTATTTCGATAAAGCGTATAAACGCATCAAGAAATAACCCTCAAAAAATACGATAAACCACAAAGAGGCTGCGCCTAAGATGTAGATAAAATCTGCATGGGGCACAGCCTCTTTTGTTATGTAGTCGTTTGACGAAGACGATGAATGGTCTGATAGATGCCGTACATATAGAGGGCCACGGCTACCCAGGCAAAGCAGAAGGTCAGCAGCAGCGGTTCCGTAATGACCTCACCGGACAAGACCCCGATGATCAAGGTGATACTCGGAGAGAAGTACATTAAAATGCCGCCCGTCGTAATGGGAATCCCTTTGACCCCTGCCGAAAAGAGCATCATCGGTACAGCCGTAACGACGCCTGTCGCCGGCAGGAGCAGCCATTGCCAGCCGCTGAAGACGCCAATCGCACCGACACCGTTGGCCTCACTGAAGGCGATGAAGGCCAAGGCCAGGGGGACCATCGAAAAAGATTCGATAAAGACCGATACCTGACTGTCGAGGACGACCTTCTTTTTAATCATGCTGTACGTCGCCCAAGTCAGGCAGATGATAAAGGACAGCCAGGGAACGACGCCGTAGATGAAAAAGGCCAGGGCCAATCCAAGGCCTGCCACGACAACGGAAAGCCTCTGTACGGGCCGCAGTTTCTCCCGAAAGAGGATGCTTCCAAAGAATACGAGGACGATGGGATTGATAAAATAGGCCAGACTTGCTTGCAGAATGAAGCCCCGCGTCGTCGCATAAATGTAAGAACCCCAATTAAGAGTAATAAAGATACAGGCGCCGGCAATATACGGCCACTGCCAACGTTCCTTGGCAACGCCCTTCAGCCCCGGCAGGAGATGTTTTTGAAGAATCAAGAAAAAACAAAGGACAGAAGCCCAAATGATTCGCGATGACAGCGTATACAGCGGCGGCAGCTCGCGCAGGAGCAGCCAAAAGGCCGGAAGTACGCCCCAAATGACCTGACTGAGGATAAAATAAAAATAGTAGATTTTCGTTCCTTTCATGGCACACCTTCTCCCTGACAAAATGATTACACAACCATCTTGCGCTACGAGCCCCCTGTTTGTCAACAACTTTTTCCCGACACAAAAAATTTCGACCTGCGTCATTTGATGTAGAGTTGCCTGACAGAACGACCTATAATGTTATAGAGGCAGCGTCTCGCCGGAACAAAGGGCCATGAGCCGCTCGGCATCGATGACGGCAATCTGCTTGCGGCTGGTCGTGATGATACCGGCCCGCCGCAGTTTGGTCAGGTTTCGGGTAACGTTGATCAGGCTAACGCCGAGGATATCGGCCAAGGCTTCCTGGCTCAGATTGTACAGGCTTTGCCCCCGTTCATCCCGTTCCCGCAGGAGAAGCAGATAGAGGAGGTTGCACAACTTTACCAGCGAACTGTTGAATTCCTGATGGGCGCCATCGTAAATCAATAGGTTGGCATAGGCCCCGTACCAGTCGATGAGATGGTGACGCAAGTCTTCATTCTCGCCAAACATGGCCTCAAATTGATCTACGGTAAATTCTAAAGCTTCCACAGGCGTCAAGGCCCGACTCAAGAGGGACTCTTCAATTCTATATTTCCGGTAGTGGAAGCCGGGAAAAACGGTTCCTCCGGCATGGAAGGAAAGGATTTTCCGATAGCCTTTTTCATGCTCCAAATAATTTTGGACGACACCCGTTTTTAAGTAATGGATTCGACCGTATGGCTCACCAGGCTTCCAGAGATAATCTCCCGTATCAAAGGCGACCGTCTTATGAGGGCAAGACAGAAAATAGTCTTCCAAATCACGAAAATCCTCGGCAAAAATATATTTCGGCGTAATAGCCATGTTCTCACCTCGCTCATCAATCGATTATCCTTATTTTATCAGAAAAGGAGCCCTATCATGAAACACAAAGTAAAAGTTACCATCCTCGACAAAAAATTATACCCCGAACTCCAGCAGCAATACTGTGCCGACCCAAAATCCGGTGCCTGTCCCTGCTACCACGTCGGCGACGAGTACATCTTCGAACGGACCGAAGAAAATGACTCCTTCTGGCGCATGGGCCTCGATACCCTGGTGACCTCCCACGGCGATCGGGACACGACGGCCGGCGGTCCTAGGATTCCCCACTGCTCCGAAGCCTGGGATGCCATCTCCCGATACATTTACACTGGCCTCCAAGGCGGCTCCATCATGAAAGGATGGATGAAGAAAGAAAACACGATGATCACCTGTTGTAACGACGGCACGCGACCGGTCATCTTCAAAATCGAACGAATCGACGAAGACTAAATACCCCGGCATAACCCGAACGGAATAAAAAGACGGAAAAACAAAACACCTGCTGCATTCCTGCAGCAGGTGTTCTTGTATTTGCGTATACAGAAAGTTTCCAGGGACTCTGGAAAGCCTTCATTACATGGTAACTTTACTGGTCTGTGTCCAGATACCCATTTTTTCAGCCTGTTTAATCAGTTCTTCACGGAAGTCCGGATGAGCGACGTTAATCAATGCTTCAGCGCGTTCCCAAGTCGATTTGCCTTTTAAGAGGGCCGTGCCGTATTCGGTAACGATGTAGTGGACAGCCGAGCGCGGCGTCGTGATAACCGTCCCCTGAGGCAGTGTCGGTTTAATCAAGGATTCTACATGGCCGTCTTTGAATTTACGCGTCGAATGGACGCAGATGAAGCTCTTGCCGCCTTCCGATGCGAAAGCACCCTGGGCAAAGTCGAGCTGACCGCCGGTGCCGCTGATCTGCTGGTAGCCAGCCGTTTCAGCGTTGACCTGGCCATAGAGGTCGAGGTCGATGCAGCCGTTGATGGAGATGAATTTATCGATGCTGGCGACGACGCCGATGTTATTGATATAGCTTACCGGTGCGTTGAATACGATCTGGTTGTCATTGATGAAATCATAGAGGCGCTGCGTACCGCCGGCAAAAGCGTACATGATTTTGCCTTTGTCACGATTCTTCTTGCCCGTAATCTTACCGGCTTCATAGAGGTCAACGTAGGAGTCGACGAGCATTTCCGTATGACCGCTCAAGTCCTGAACGTCCGATTCAGCCAATTTCTTGCCGACAGCCGACGGAATGCCGCCGATGCCGAGCTGCAGGGTACTGCCGTCTTCGATGAGGGGAATGATGTGATCGGCGATCTTATCATCGAGTTCCGTGCCCGGGCGATTGGGGATCTGCGGCATCTGATGGTTCGAACCTTCGACGACATAGTCGACGTCGCAGAGGTTCAATTCCGTTTCATAGCCCAGTGCCTTCGGCATGTTCTGGTTGACTTCGAGGATAATCATTTTAGCTGCGCGAATGAGGCCGCGAAGGTCAGAAGCCTGAGGCCCGATGTTGAAGTTGCCCCATTGATCCATGGGATGAACCTGGATGATCAATTTATCGATATGCTGCCAGTATTTCGGCAATTCGTTAAACAAGATCGGCAGGAACCAGCAACGGCCGTCTTTGCACATCTTCCGTTCAAAACCGTTCATATGGCCCGTAGCGAAGCGAATCTGATCGTTAGAGTCACTGTTTAAATATGCCGCATAGGGTTCGTCTTTAACGATGGTCGAAGCGACGATTTCAACGCCATGCAAACTTTTTGCCCGTTTACCGATTTCGATGTCGATATCATACGGAGCCGAGCAGCCCAGACCATAAGAAACACGTTCGCCGTCTCGAACGAGCGCCGCTGCCTGTTCAGCAGTAATTAACTTCTTCTTATACTCTTCAGGAACTTGTGAAAGCTTGTACATTATAAATGTCTCCTCCTTCATGACTTGCAATAGTTGTATGAGATAACCTTATATATAGTATAAAGCTTTCGGCCTTTAACTGCAATCATATTTTGTGAAAATTATTACAATAGGCAATCTGTTTATGCATCGTTAGGAAGAGATGCTTGCACCAAATGAAAAAGCATAGCCAAGACGACTATGCTTTCTGATTGGAATCGGTATCTTCTTTTTTCGTTTCCTTTTCCGTTTCGGCCGTGGAGGCTTCATTCCCCGTCTCCGCCGAATTGACGGCATCTTTAAACTCCCGCAGGCTCTTTCCCAAGGCGCTGCCGATAGTCGGCAGTTTCCCCGGTCCAAAGACGATGAGGGCAATGACTAAAATCAACAGTAATTCCGGAGCTCCTAACCCAAACATACTTCATCCTCCTACTAAAAATATATCCCATTATAACACAGGGACAGCCTTATTCATTCATAAGATAACCGGCAAAATCTCCGTCTGTCTGCAAAAGATAATTCATGCCGCCAATGACGTGGCCGACAGGAATCAACGTCGACACCGTATCTTCGGGCTGGCAGAAAATAACCAGTTCCTGTGTCGTTGTATCAAAGGCAATATCGCCGATCTTAGGCGTCATTTCCGTCTTATCCGCATCGGACAAGACGACAGGCGGCATATCAGGAAGAACGATCCTCCCGTCCCTTCGCTGGAGCGGAACCACCAAAGGCTGGCGTTCTGCCAGTTCCAAGGCTGCCGGCGTATCGTATAACCCGAGGACAGCATGACCGCCTTCAAAAGAAAGTCGGGTCTTGGAGGCGTATGCATCGGCATCGCCAAAAATAAAAGCGCTATGGGACGACGATCCTTGCAGGCTCGCCTGCAGACTGTTTACATATCCCGTCCAAAAGAATAAAAAAACACCGATGGCCAGGCCTAAGACAACCAGACTCATTCTTTTTCTCGTCAGCTTCATTGCTGCCACTCCCTTCTTCAAAGATGCACTGCCGCCGCGTGCTGTAAACGGGTCCGACAACCCGTTATCCCCTCACAGCAATTGCTCTTCGTTTTAAGTTTGTTTTTAACATCACTCTTTTAGTGTACATAAAGGATACACCTTAGAGTCAACACTAAGTCAAGTTTTTTTATTTACTTTTTTCTAATATTATTATAGTATGGTATTATTGTTTTTTCCATATTCCATGAAAGGATTTATCAAAATGTATCAAACAGAAGCCAAGGGCACGATTTTTCTCCTGATTACGGCCCTGATCTGGGGCTCGGCCTTTGTCGCCCAAAGTATGGGCATGGACTATGTCGGCCCCTTTACCTTCAGTGCCGCCCGTGACGTCGTCGCCATCATCGTCCTCATTCCGGTCATCCTCTTATTTGCCGAAAAAAGAGACGACGGATCCTACCCACCCATATGGCAGCAGCTCAAACCCGACGCCATCACCCTTATCGGCGGCGCCTGGTGCGGCCTTACCTTAGGGATCGCCGACACGCTGCAGCAGGTTGGCATCTCCATGACGACGGCCGGAAAAGCCGGCTTTATTACGGCCATCTACATCGTCCTGGTTCCCCTCATGGGCTTCTTCATCGGCCGCCGCGTACGGCGCATCATCATCCTCTGCGTCGCCTTGGCTATGGTCGGCTTCTATTTCCTATGCATCAACGGCGATTTTGAAATCGCCTTCGGCGACCTCCTCGTCTTCTTCTGTGCGATCTTCTTTGCCCTGCACATCTTGGTCATCGATCATTTTCTTCTAAAAAAAGCGCACGGTATCAAAATGTCGTGGGTCCAATTCGCCATCGCTTTCCTCTTTTCGGCTACCTTGACGGCCCTCTTTGAAAGCCCGACTGCCTCGATTCTCTGGGCTGCCAAATGGCCTATCCTATACGCCGGCGGCCTCTCAAGCGGCGTCGCCTACACCCTGCAAATCGTCGGCCAAAAATATACCGAACCGACGACGGCAACCCTCATCATGAGTCTAGAAGCCGTCTTTGCCGTCCTGGCCGGCTGGCTCATCTTGGGAGAAGTCATGAGCGCCAAAGAAATCGTCGGCTGCATCCTCGTCTTTATGGCCGTCATCTTGGCCCAAATCCCTTTGCCGTCCCACTTATTTGGAAAATCATAACCCCGTAAAATACGACAAGTCCCTCTGACGGTCAGCCATTCGCTGGCAATCAGAGGGGCTTTTTTTACACGTCAACAAAAATACGACTGCGAAAAAACGGCCCCGTCATCAGACACGAGCCGTTTTCATTCGATTAAAATATTACTCAGGGAATCGCATAGAGATGGACGTAACGACCAGGATTCCATTGACATCACGATCATAGGTGATTCTAATCAAGGCCCCATTCTGGGTCATATAGCTAGTATAGCCATTCCCTTCTCGACCGCCGCTATACAATTGATCGACCGTAGACTTAGGAACGCCAACGGTAATTCCCATAGGCGTTGCAATGCCATTATTGGCACTGGTCATGAGTTCTGCGACCGTATTGTCATAGAGCCTTTCGAGGATAAAAAAGCCCTTGCCATAGCGGTATGACTTAGCATCCTGATTGAGGCGGTCCTTGCCCCAGGCAGTCTCTGTCGGTTCTCCATAGACACTGCGGACATAACTCATGGGACTTCCTAAGGTGATGCCGCCCAAAGAAGCTTCACTAGCGGGAACCGGACCAAATGTATAGGCTAAACAAGTGCCCACCACCATCATCGAAAGGGCAAAGACCATGACTGCAACTTTTTTAAACATCATAATAACCTCCCTCCGTATTCTCGTTCGTTTTATCAATCTACATTTATATTAGCATAACCGTTCTATTTGTATCAATATTTCCACAGAAATAACACTTCACCAATCCGGATCAACGGCCCACTGCCCTATCATTAAAGCCCGTTTAGTCAGCAAAAAACTGCCCGCATCAGCTGACACGAGCAGTTTCAAGTCTAAAAAAGATTACGCCGGATAGCGGATATGGATGGCCTTGACGACCAAAACGCCCTTGGCATCCGGTTCATATTTAATTTCAATGCGTTTCCCCTGATCCGTCAGGTAAAGATACACGCCGTTCCAAAGACGCCCTTCACCATACAAGGTATCGACGGTGGATTTAGGAACGCCAACGGTAACGCCCAAGGGAGTTGCAATACCGTTATTGGCATTGGTAAAAAGTTCCTCGATCCTATAGTCATAGAGATTTTCAAGGATGACAAAGCCCTTACCATAACGATATACGATGGCGTTTTCATTCAATACCGTCTTGGCTCGCCGCTGTTCCGTCGGTTCCCCATACACACTGCGGACATAGCTCATGGTATTGCCCAGGGTGATGCCGCCCAAAGACGCTTCACTATCAGGCACCTTGCCCACCATGGCGGCGAAACCGGTGCTCATCAGCAGCGTAGAAAGGGCAAAGAGCATAACGGCTATTTTCTTAAACATAATACACAACTCATCCTCGATCATCCCTCGCTATGGATTACGCCGGATAGCGAATATAGATGGATTTAACGACAGGCGTATCATTGTCATCGGTTACGTATTTGATTTGAATGACTTTACCTTCCTGGGTCAGGTAGCGGTACGAACCTTGGACGAAACTTCCTTCTCCGTACAGTTTATCGACCGTCGATTTAGGAACGCCTACAGTGATTCCCAGTGGTGTAGCCAAGCCGTTATTGGTCGTTACATAGAGTTCTTCTACCGTACCGTCCTTGGGGTATTCAATGACGTAAAAGCTGTTGCCGTAGATGTTGTTGAAGGCATCCTGATGGATGTAGTCCTTGGTCGGGACTCGATCGTTCGGAGCGCCGTACACGCTTTGAACGTAACTCATGGGGCTCCCCAGGGTGATGCCGCCGAGAGACGCTTCACTATCCGGAATGGGACCGGTCACAACAGCTAAACAGGTACTCGCCAACAGTGTCGTAAGGGAAAAAGCCATGACCGCTACTTTTTTAAACATGATAGAAAATCCTCCTCTGTTATCGATTACTTTCTCAATATAAGTGAATCGTATCACAAAACGAATTTTCTATCAATATTTTCCTGGCACCGATATGGCATCACCATCACGAGTCTTTTCCTGCCCCTTCGACAAAAAAAACTGCCCGTGTTCGCTGACACAGGCAGTCTGTATGCTGATATTGTTACGACTGGAAATGGATGTAAATCGATTTAACGACCGTGACGCCGTTGGCGTCATTCCCATACTTGATTTGAATTTCTAAATAATTTTGGGTACGGTAAAGATACGAGCCCTGCCAATAGGTACCACTGCCATACAGTCTGTCGACCGTCGATTTAGGAACGCCTACGGTAATCCCCATGGGAGTCGCAATGCCGTTGTTAGCATCTGTATAGAGTTCTAATACAGCCGGCTGATTGGCATATTCAATGACGTAAAACCCCTTTCCATAGAGGTTGCCGACAGCGGGGGTATTGAATTTACCCGTGGTTATATACCGATCCGTAGGATCTCCGTAAATGCTTTTAACGTAATTCATGGGACTTCTCAGTGTAATCCCGCCCAGAGATGCTTCACTGGCCGGAAGCGGTCCTGCCTTATCGGCCATACAAATACCGCCCAATAGAACAGAAAAAGTAACGATCAGCACTGCCAATTTTTTGAACATAAGCTGAATTCCTCCTCTCATCTCGATGATTCAGTCATGTTTCACTATACCTGCATAGTATCACAAAGGATTATTTTTATCAAATTTATGACAAATTTAAGTTAATAAGCAAACAAAGAAAGTCCCCCATCACGAGGTATGATGAGGGACTCTCCGCTTATAGAATTGCCCTTGCAAGGCATGCTACACTATCGTTTGTTGCTTCTCCGCCAAATACGCTGTTCTTCAGCGGCTTTAATCAAGTCTTCCCGCACTTCGGGGTGGGCGATATCAATCAAGGCTTCGGCCCGCTGCCAGGTGGCAAGACCGGACAGGTTGGCCACACCGTATTCGGTGACGATGTATGGCGCCTGGGTCCGCGGCGTCGTGATGATGTCGCCGGCCGTAAATTTCGGCAGGATGTTGGAATGGCGTTTTCCTTTGCGGTCGACGCGGCTGGACTGCATGGCTAAGAAGGCTTTGCCGTGTTCAGCAGCGTAGGCGCCGGTGACGAAGTCGAGCTGGCCGCCGGTACCGCTGATATGGCGCGTCCCGGCCGATTCGGAGCAGACCTGACCGTAGAGGTCGACGGCGATGCAGCTGTTGATGGAAATGAAGTCGTCGAGCTGGCGAATCGTTTCCGGATTGTTGACGTAGTACATCGGCGCCGACAGGATATCCTGGTTGTGATCCAGGAAGTCGTACAGTTCCTGCGAACCCATGCAGATGGAGAAGACACCTTTGCCCCGATGTAAGGGCTTCTTGTCATTGGTGATTTTCCCAGCCTTATAGAGGTTGAGGTAGCCGTCACTCATGAGTTCCGTATGCATCCCCAAATCTTTCAGGTCCGATTCAGCGATGAGAATGCCTAAGGCGTTCGGCATGCCGCCGATGCCGAGCTGCAGGGTAATGCCGTCATGGAGATAGGGGAAGATTTTACCGGCAATTTCCTTGTCGATGTCCGTCGGTTCCCGGTTCGGCGCCAGGCTGACGGCTTCGTCGCTTTCGACGACGGCCGTGACGTTCGATACGTGGATATGGTCGTTGCCCATGCCGAAAACGGTCGGCATTTTTGGATTGACTTCGACGATGATGTGTTCTGCGGCATCGAGCATTTCCTGCTGGCAGCCATTGGTCAGGCCAAAGGAGAAGTTGCCCTGCTTATCCATGGGCGATACGGTAATCATGGCCACGTTGACCGGGGCAAAGCCGCGACGGTAGTAAGAACCGCAGTCGCGGAACAGCATCGGTTCGTGGTAGGCCCGACCGGCATCGAGATACTGCCGATCGACGCCGGAACAGTGCCACAGGTTGTAGGTAAAGGTCTTATTTTCCGGATCCGCTTCCAAAATCGCGACGGGATGGCAGGAAATGGCATTGCGGACTTTGATGTCCTTCAGTTCAGCATGGCGCCGGCCCAAGGCCTTATCGAGAGCCGTCGGATAGGCGCAGCTCATGCTGTAATCGACCCAGTCGCCGTCTTTTACGATTTTTACGGCCTCGTCGGCACTGCAGCATTTCGCTTTGTACTCGTCGTATACGTTCATAGTCTGTTACCTCTTTTCTTGGTATTGGGCGATGAGCTGGCGGAAAGCCGGGAAGGAGCGCTTGATCATATCCGCTTCGACGCAGTAGGAGACGCGTACGTAGCCCGGGCAGCCAAAGCTGTCAGCCGGTACAATGAGGAGGTTCAAAGCTTTCGCTTTGTCGGAGAAAGCCTTGGCATCAGCCTCGGGCGACTTAACGAAGAGATAGAAAGCACCGCTCGGATAGACGCAGTCATAACCCATTTCTTTGAGTCCATTATATAACAATTTACGGTTTTCATCATAGACATTCATGTCCGACGTCTGGCCCATGCATTTCAATATGACATCCTGGAAGAGATGAGGTGCGCAGACGAAGCCCATGGACCGGCCGGCACCGCAGACAGCCGTATAGACTTCTGCCGCTTTTTCAGCGCTGGGCGGAACCAGGATGTAGCCGATACGTTCGCCCGGAAGGCTGAGGGATTTACTGTAGGAATAGCAGACGATCGTATTCTTATAGATATGGGGAACGTAGAGAATCGGGAGTCCGTCATAGATGATTTCACGGTACGGTTCATCGGCGATGAGGTAAATCGCGTGGCCGATTTCTTCCGACTTCTTGGTGAGCAGAGCGTTGACTTTTTCAAAAGTTTCTTTCGAATAGACGACGCCTGACGGATTGTTCGGCGAATTGACGATGATGGCCCGGGTGTTCGGCGTAATCGCCTTTTCAAGAGCTTCCATGGGGATCTGGAAGTGTTCCGTATCAGGCGGAACGACGACGGCCTTGGCACCGGCATTGGCGATGAATACCGTATATTCCGGGAAGAAGGGCGCAATGACAATGACTTCATCGTCAGGTCCTTCGACGAGAGCCTTTAAGCTGACCGTAAGCGAGGCGGCTGCGCCGCAGGTCATGTAGAAATTCGAGGCTTCAACGCCGGCCTGATAGGTCTTATTCATGTACTCAGCCAAGCCCTGACGGACGCTGAGGTCGCCCGATGCTGCCGTATAACCATGGATGGCTGCCGATTCACGGGTCGCCAGAATATCTTCGATTGCTTCTTTGATACAAGCCGGGGCCGGAACGGTCGGATTGCCGATACTGAAGTCGAAAACCTTATCCTTGCCGACGATTTTACACTGTTCCTGACCATACGCGAAGAGTTCGCGGATGACCGAACTTTGAGAACCTAAACGGTACATTTCTTGGGAAGCCATAAGAGTCACTCCTTTATAAATGGAAGGTTACAATAACGAAATAAGCGGTGAAATGAGGAGAATGAAGCCCATCAATACGATGGGAACCAACCGCCACGTGCGGTATTTTTTAAAGACATCCAGTTTCATGACCAGGTATGCCGGCAGGAAACAGGCGATGATACCGATGAGCCCGCCTAAAATCGGGGTAAATTTCAAAATCGGCGCATTGAGGACGATGACGCCCCAGCAGAGGATGATACAGCACAAGCTGGTAGCATAGGTAATGGCCTTTTTCGGAATGGCATCGGCATTCATGAATCGGTTCAAAAGATTCAGGACGATCCCCGTACAGGCATCGCGGAAGCTGAGGAACATGGCAAAGAAGGCGGTGACCACGGCGAAGATGTTCAAAATCAAATTCAAGACCTTGATCAGGGCGCCGTCCATGTTCTGCGCTGCCAGGGCCAGGGCGGAAATATTGGCCGTATAGGCGACGACAGCCTGGTCATGATCGATAGCCAGATTGAAGGAAATGGTGTAGAAAACGACCAATCCGACTAAGAATAAGTACGCCCTGTTATAGACTCGCATAGCCCGATAATGAGCGACGACTTTATTGTCCGTTTTCGAGCGGAAATAAATGACCACTGGCCCGAGGGCTACGAAGAATTCAATCGACATGGCGATGAAGGGCAGCATGATGATGAAGTTTTTAATGACGTACCAGGCATCGGTCGGAATGAGGACATTGGCCAGATCCCAGTGAGAAATCATGATGATGCCAAGGGCAGCGATGACCAGAGCCTTGGTGAAAACCATGCCCGACGATATCTTCATGAGCAGCTTTTCCCCTTGGGACGCAATGAGGACCAAGAAGGAAATGAGGCCTACGCCGTAAAACATATTTTCAACCAAAGGCGTATCCGTGACGCCGAAGGTCATTAAGAACGACGAGCTGTCATTCGTCAATGCCGTAGAGTACAAAAACAAGAGAATCGTCGTAAAAACGAAGTATAGAGCACCCAGGAAGAAACCCCAATTTTTCCCAAGATAACCAGAAATGATACCGGCAAAATCCTCACACTGAGGCGCTTCGGCCAAGACGTTCAAATACAATTTCTGATGAGCATAGGCAATCGGATAGCCGACGAGGGCGACGAGAGCAAAAATAAGCAAACCGGATAACCCGACTTGGATGGGCAGAAAAACGATTCCCGCCCCTAAAGACATGCCAACACACAGGATGACCCAACCTAAATCAATGCCGCTGAATTTTGTTTCTGCTTTCCATTCGTCGACGGTGATGCCCGCAGCCTGTGCATACATTTCATACGATTGACCAAATAAACGCGAACGAAGAGATGCTTCTGGTACTTTTGTCGTGGGTTGCATGGTATTTCTTCCTCCTTGGGTGCAAAAAATGCCAGGCAAATCATTTCATGCCTGGCATTTTCCTCTAGCACACACTCTATTATACAGCGGCCATACCGGCATCGAAAGCCTTTAAGTTAATATCGACAAAAGCAGGTTTCACGATCTTAGCAATAATCGCTTTCCAATCGATATTATGCAGTCCCAAGGACTCGATGAGAGCACCTAAGAGGACGACGTTGGCGCTTTTTGGATTCCCGAGGTCCGTCGCAATCTTCGTTGCATCGACAATGGTAATCGGTACGCGTTTTTGTAATTCTTCTAAGATTCCTTCCGGATACGAACAGGCACCGGACAGGATCGGCAAGGACGGAATCTGCATCTTATTGACGACCATCTTGCCGTCTTTTTTGAGGAACTTGGCATAGCGGGCCGCTTCCATTTCTTCGAAGGAAATGAGGATATCCGCCGAGCCTTCACCGATAATCGGCGAATAAACTTTTTCACCGAAGCGGACCTGGGTGCTGACGCTGCCGCCGCGCTGGCTCATGCCGTGAACTTCGGACATTTTGACATCGTAACCGTTTTCAATGAGGCCGATGGTTAAAATCTTACTGGCTAATATAGTACCCTGACCGCCGACACCGACGAAGAGTACGCTCTTTACGTCTGACATATTATTTTTCCCCCTTCTTGTAAATAGCATGAACCGGGCAGACCTGCATGCAAACCGTACAACCGACGCAGTCCGTTTGAGAAATGCCGGACTTCTTGGCTTCATTGTCAAAGCGCAGAGCCGGGCAGCCTGTGGTCAGGCACTTCTTGCAGCCGATGCAGATATCCGTATCTACGTCGCACGGCGTCATATCGAGGTCAAATTCTTCTTTATCTTCTTTGGAGAATTTCTTGAGGACGCAGGGCCACTTGGTAATGATGACCGACGGTTCGGTTTCATTGGCATAAGCCCAGTCGAGGGTTTCTTTCATGACTTTGAGGTCCAGGGGATTGACCGTGCGGACGTTCTTAATACCCAAAGCTTTGACGACCGTTTCAATGTCGATGAGCGTCGTCGGATCGCCTTTGATATTATAACCGGTCCCCGGGTTTTCCTGATGGCCGGTCATGCCCGTAATGCGGTTGTCCAAGATGACGCAGATCGTATTGGATCCGTTGTAGGCAACTTCGGTCAGGGAGTTGATGCCCGTATGGAAGAAGGTCGAGTCGCCCATACAGCCGACGACGCGTTTCTTCTGATCGCTGAGTTCAAAACCGTGGCTGAAGCCGTGGCCGACGGAGAAAGCACTGCCCATGCAGACCGCCAAGTCTTTGGCATTGAGCGGAGCGGCGCCGCCTAAGGCGTAACAGCCGATATCGCCGATCATGACCGTATCTTTCCGTTTGCCCAGTTCGTAGAAGAAGCCGCGGTGCGGACAGCCTGCGCAGAGAGCCGGCGGACGGGGAACGAACAAGGTATCAGGAACTTCGATGCCTTCAGCTTTTTCTTTCAAAATGCCGGCAGCGACGATGTTCGGATTGAGTTCGTCGATCTTGGGGATGACATCCTTGCCGTGACAGGGAATGCCGGCCTGGCGAATCTGTTCTTCCATGAAGGGATCGAGTTCTTCGACGACGTACAGTTCATCGACGGAATCGGCAAAGGCTTTGATCTTCTTCAGCGGCAAGGGATAGGTAAAGCCGAGTTTCAAGTACGAAGCCTTGTCACCCAAAGCATCTTTGGCATACATGTAAGCCGAACCGGCCGAGATGATACCGATCTTGGTGTCGTGCATTTCGACGACGTTGAAGGGACATTCTTCAGCATATTCTTTTAATTTCTGTTCCCGTTCTTCGACGACGTAGCGGCGCTGTTTGGAAATGGCCGGTACGGCATCCATCTTTTCACGCTGTTTCTTGTAGGGAACAGCCGGCACGTTCACACGTTCACTTTCTTCGACAAGGCTCTTCGAATGACAGACGCGGGTCGTCATGCGGAGCATGATGGGTACGCCGTACTCTTCGCTGACGCGATAAGCTTCTTTGGTCATGTCGATGCATTCCTGCGAATCGGACGGTTCGAACATGGCGATTTTAGCGAATTTAGCGTAGTTGCGGTTATCCTGTTCATTCTGCGACGAATGCATGCCCGGATCGTCAGCCGATACGAAGGCGAAGCCGCCGTTCATGCCTAAGTAGGAGAACGTAAACAGCGGGTCAGCTGCTACGTTGACACCGACCATCTTCATGGCCGCAAAGGAACGGACGCCGGACATGGACGCCCCGATAGCAGCTTCCATAGCTACTTTTTCATTCGGAGCCCATTCAGAATACATTTCGTCATAGGTTGCGACGTTTTCCAAGATTTCCGTACTCGGCGTACCGGGATAAGCCGAAGCAAAGGAAACGCCGGCTTCATATAAGCCTCTGGCGATGGCTTCGTCACCGGACAATAATTTTTTCATAATTCATACCTCCTCATTCGTTGAATCAGCTCATTATCTGTTCGACAATCTATATGAAACAATCATGCCAACTATGAGAATATAGAATTTATGCCATTTTTCAATATTGATAGTCCAATTGAGATTCGCCAGATGTAAAATATTCGTTACATACTTTACATTCTCTCCATATTTTTTTATGATAGAAATAGAGATATTTTCGGAAATTTTTTACGAAACTCGAAGGAGAGACATAAACTTATGGATAGAATCGCCTTTCTTATTTCCGACCTGTCGATGCAGCAGTCGGTTCACACCATCTTAGAGACCTATAAAGAAAAATTAGAACAGCATCATTTCATCATCGATGTAGAGATCATCGACTTTCCCAACCTCGTCGCCCAGGCCCACGTCTTAGTCGATAAGGGCACCAAGGTCATCATCACCACCAGCGGCGCCCATCAGATCCTGACCAAGGCCATCGACCGCATCCCCATCCTCTGTCTGTACAGCTCGACCAACGACGCCCTCTACGCCCTGCGGGCCATTGCGCCAAAGTACAAAAAAATTCACTTACTGCTCAATGAAAACTTCATGTTCAATAAGGACGCCTGTCCGCCGGAGCTGTCGGAAAAAATCGTCTTTTACCCCCGCTACAGCCTCGACAAGACCCACCTCGAACTCCTCGAACGGGTCCGCCAGATACCGATCACGCCCGATACGGCCATCGTCGGCTGTCCCCTGCTGCCGCAAATCGCCAACCCCAGCCCGATGCCGATTTATTCCATCAAGCCCAGCGAATCGACGATGCTGTCGGTCCTGCTCTACGCCCAGGAGCTCCTGGCCTTTAAAGAAAAAGACAGCCAGCAGCTGTCCATGATGTCGTCCATCTTATCCCACGTCACTGACGGCATCATCCTCTATTCAAAAGGCGGCTCCATTTCACACATCAATAAAAGAGCGGCCAACTTCCTCGGCGTATCGATGACGACGGGGAACATCCGCGACATCTTCCCCGACTGGGTCGAAGGGACCAAGCCGTCCTTCCATGAAACGATCATCCGCCGGCCGCCGTACACCCTCATCGCCAACTCCGACTACTTCCTCATGGACAGCCGCTCGCACTACATCATGACCCTCCGCGACGTGACCGAGCTGCAGCGACTGGAAAAAAACATCCGCTATAAACTGACCAAGACCGGCATGACCGCCGTCCATCACTTCCAGGACATCAAGACCGTCGACGGCAATATGAAAAAAATCATCCAGCGGGCAGCCATCATGGCCGAACACAACGCCCCCATCCTGATTCAGGGGGAAAGCGGCACGGGGAAAGAACTCTTCGCCCAGAGCATTCACAACGCCAGCGACCGCCGCAACGGCCCCTTCGTGGCCATCAACTGCGCGGCCCTCACGACGGACCTCCTCGAAAGCGAACTCTTCGGCTACGTCAGCGGCTCCTTTACCGGCGCCCGTAAAGAAGGCAAGGCCGGTCTCTTTGAAATGGCCCATAAAGGGACGATCTTCCTCGATGAAATCAATAGCATGGCGCCCAGCATCCAATCGAAACTGCTCCGCGTCCTGGAAACGAAACAAGTCATGCGCCTCGGCTCGGACTACGTTATCCCCCTCGACATCCGCGTCATCTCGGCGGGCAACGCCGACCTCATCGCCGCCGTCGAAGCCGGCGAATTCCGGCGCGACCTCTTCTTCCGCATCAACACCTTACGACTAAATCTACCGACTTTAAATGACAGGCCCAACGACATCCTCTACCTGTTCACCCACTTCGTCGAAACGATGAGCCACGAAAAATGTCATCTCAGTCCGGCCCTAAAAAAAGCCCTCGTCCAGCATAACTGGTGGGGCAATATCCGCGAGCTCCACAGCGTCGCCCTGCGCTACTTCATCTTCGGCGACACCCTCGAGAAGTCTTACGACGCCTTATTCGACATTGCCGACCAAAATCAAAAAGACGCCCTCCTCGACACGGCGTCTCTGACCCTCAACATGAAGCACTTAGAAGTGACCATCCAGCAAATCCTCATCGAAGAACTGCAAGAAAAAGGCTATAGCCAAAAGGATATAGCCAAATTACTCAACGTATCGCGGCAGACCATCTTCAATAAGATGCGTCCGTAATGCCTTATCGGCAGCGCCGCCGGATATTGCTGTTGGGAATATTTAATTTTTGTCGGAACTTGGTAATCGTCCGCCGGGCAATGGTAATGTGAATGGCCGCAAAGTAATCGGCAAAGTCCTGATCGGAATAAGGATGTTCCTTATCTTCACAGTCGACGAGAGCCTGCATCTTTTTCATGATGGCCTTGTCGGACACAAAGTCCTCGCCGTCGCGCTGACTATTGTAAGCCGTGGCAAAAAAAGTCTGGAGGCCATACACCTTGCCGTCAAAGAGGACGTAGCGATTGCGGCAGACGCGGCTCACCGTAGCCGTACTGAGACTCGTCTCTTGGGCAATATCCTTTTGACGAAGGGGCGCCAAGGGCTGACCGTGAAGAAAATAGCCTTCCTGACGATTCAGTAAACAGTTCAGGACCTGCTCGATGGACAAATGACGGTAGGCCAGTGCCGACGCAAGGTCGGTAAAGGCCCGTCGCGCCTTGCGAATATAAGACAGGGTCTTCTTATCCTTCTGGGCAGCGTACTCGGCATATAAGTCTTCGCGAAAATAGACGTCGGGAATCTCTTCCAGCCAGCGAAAGGCGAGGTTTCCGCCCTCGGCCAGATAGATTTCGACGTCAGGCCGGATGTAGACCTCATCCTGCTCAATCTGCCCGGCCGGTTGGAGGGATAAGGTCTTTAAGAAATCCCGTATGGCCCTCAGTTCCTTGTCCGATAACTCAAGAGACTGCTGGATTTTCGGCCATTTCCCCCGCAGAAAATCGTCATAGTGCTGCGTCAATAAGGCTTCCGTCTTAGGCGGCCCGTCGCCGCGGCGCCGCGTTTGGATGATCAGGGCTTCACAAATATTCCGGGCTCCGATGCCCGGCGGATCAAAGGTCTGGACCAGTGCCAGGCCTTTTTCTATGTCTTCTTCCGTAAGGCCATAGCCGTCGCCTAAGGACGTGATATCGCCCTGGAAAAAACCCTTCTCGTCGAGAGAGCCAATGACCAATCCCGCCGCCAGCAAGACCGGTTTCGGCACCGACAGGACCCGGAGCTGAGCCATGAGCTGCGATTCGAGAGAGGCGCTGCGGCTTTTGATATTATCGATGGGCTTTTCCGTCTTGTCGCCGGCACCGCGGACGTCGTGGTAGCGAATATCGAGGAGGGGATTATCGGTCACCTGTTCCTGCAAAAAATCGGTCAACTCCTGGCCGTGGAGAGCCAAGAGCTGAATGGTCAGGCGCTGGACCTGCATTAATTTAGTTTTCTGTTCAAGCTTAAGGGATAAGTTTGCCATAAATCACCTCACAGCCGGTTCCGTCGCCGGCTGCTTTTTTCTTGTTGCTTTCCTCGCCAGGAGCCTAGTCTTCCGGCAGCAGTCGCTGTAAGTCAGGGAAGACGCTCAGACTCCGCCGCAGGATGCCCTTCATGTAGGCGATGGCAATGCCGTAATTGGTAATCGGCACGGCCTGATCGGCAGCGTTCTTCATACGATAGCCCACTTCCCGGGCGTTTAACATACAGCCGCCGCAGTGGATGACCAGTGCATAAGGCGACAGGTCTTCGGGAAAATCGCGGCCGCTGGCCGTTTCGATATGAATATCCCGATTCGTATACGACTTCAGCCACCGGGGAATCTTCACCGTCCCGATATCCTCACATTGGCGATGATGGGTACAGCCTTCGGCAATGAGGACCGTATCACCATCTTTCAGCCTGTCGATGGCTGTGACGCCGCGGACGGCCGATTCCAAGAGGCCTTTATGACGGGCCATGAGAATCGAAAAGGACGTCAGGCGGATATCGTCCGGCGTATCGGCTGAAACCTTGCCAAAGGCTTGACTGTCGGTAATGACCAGAGACGGCTTTTCCTTAAAGCAGGCCAAGGTATGGGCCAATTCATTTTCTTTGACGACGATGGCCGCACTGTTGCTGTCGAGGATTTCCCGAATCGTCTGCTGCTGGGGCAGGATCAGGCGCCCCTTCGGTGCCGCCGAATCGATGGGCACGACCAGGACGACCATGTCGCCGCCGGAAATGAGGTCGCTGACGATGGGTACTTCGTCTTCATCGGGTTTCAAGCGGGCCAATTTTTCTTTGAGCTCATGAATGCCCGCTCCCGTCAAGGCGCTGACCCGGACGGCATCTTTTTCGACAGCCGCCGTTTTCCCCGTAAGATCAGCTTTATTATAGACGATGAGATAGGGCAGGCCCTTACTCCGAATGAGGGCTACCACGTCTTCATCGGCCGTCGCCAATCCTTCTGTCCCGTCGACGATGACGACGGCAATGTCGGTCTTATTGAGGACCTGCTTCGTCCGGCGCACCCGTTCTTCCCCGAGGGCTCCGACGTCGTCGATGCCCGGCGTGTCGATGATGACCACCGGTCCCAAGGGCAGGAGTTCCATGGCCTTATAAACAGGGTCGGTCGTCGTCCCCTTGGTATCGGATACGATGGACAGATTTTGGCCGGTAACGGCGTTGACGACACTCGATTTCCCGGCATTGCGGCGGCCGAAAAAGCCGATATGGACGCGTTCGCCTGACGGCGTATCATTCATTCCCATGGCCCTTACTTCCTTTCTATACGTCCAGCAATCGCTGGGCTAAATCGCGATAGATGCGGCTTACAGGGAGTTCCGGATCGCCTTCGACGACGGTCATTCCCTTATTTTCATAATACTGGATTTCCTTGCTGCGGGGAATGTCGGCTACGATAGGCAGGCCGTGCTCAGCGGCAAAGGCCTGGCCCGTTTCATATTCATCGTCGCCGTTGCGGCGTTTGAGGATCACCCTTTTTCCCTGCGCATAGCCGCGGCTCTTAAAGTTTCCGCCGGTTTTAAAGATATTGGCCGCCGCATAGAGGGCCATCTTTTCCCCGGAGGTGACGATGAAGATTTCATCGGCATAACCGTCGCGGATGGGAGCCGAAAAACCGCCGCAAACGACGTCGCCCAAGACGTCGTACATGACGACATCGGGCGATACTTTTTCAAAGACTTCCAATTCGTCGATGAGGTCGAAAGTGGCAATGATGCCACGACCGGCGCAGCCAAGGCCCGGCGTAGGACCTCCCGTTTCGATGCAGAAGACGCCGCCGTACCCTTCTCTTCCGATGTGGTCGAAATCAGGGCCTTCCGTATATTGGCGGTAGTAATCCATGACCGGCATGACCGGCTCGCCGTGGAGCAGATTCAACGTCGAATCGGCTTTGGGATCGCAGCCGATTTGGACGACTTTTTTCCCAATCGACGCCAGGGCCGCCGATACGTTGGCCGTCGTCGTCGATTTTCCGATGCCGCCCTTTCCATAAATGGCAAATTTCCGCATAGTCCTTCTCCTTCTTACTTCAGTTTATCTTTCATCCATGCCGTAAAGGTCGGGCCGACAAAAATCGGCATATCTTCATGATAATGACGGCCGGAATAGGCTTCATGAGGCATAGAAATAAATTTACCCGGTTCATCCGGCAGCAGGCGGGCATAAATCGGATCGGCAATGACCCGCCGCGCCTTACGGCATTCCTGGCGGATGACGGCTTCGACACTGGCCACTTCCATATCCTTCAGCAGCCATTGAGGTGCATCCGACAAGGGGCAGAGCAGGCGAACCTTTTCGACGCCCATTTCATCCTGCAAAAAGGCCTTCATCGACTGTAGGTAGACCGGCTCGCCGATGACCAACACGTCGCAGGGCGTGTCGTCATAAGCCTGTTCCGTCTTCCAGGCATTGAGGTCGGCCAGGGCATACTGCGCCTTGACGTATTCTTCCTCGCCCGTAAGGCCGGTCACATAGGACGAATCGCCAGTTTTCAGGGCTTCCAGCCAATCGGCCGTGCCCTTCTCACCCATGGGGATGCCGACGACATAGGGAATTCCGTAGGTATCGCGCAGGTACTGGGCCAGGTAAAAGGCCGTCGATGAGACGACAGCATTGACGTCGGCATCGGCAGCCGTTGCCAGTCCGTCGAGGGTATCGCCCATGGACCACGAGCTCTGAATGGTAAAGCCGGCATCGGTCACGATCTGTTTCAGAGTCGTGGCATTGCCGACGACGGAAAAATCGAGGGGCGTCAAGCCCAGGAGGTTGACTCGTTTGGCCGGACGTTCCGGCTTCTTCTGGGCCGGTTTGACAAACTGCTTGGCCAGCCAGACGTAGGCTCCGCCGGCGCCGGGCAAATAGCTGTGGATGCCGTCGGTGCGAAAGCCCAGGGTCGGAAGTCCCGTCCGGTCAGCGACCAGGCGCTGGATGGCCTTGAAGTCGGTACCGATGGCGTTTGGCATGGGACTGCCGCCGATGGCGATGAATCGGGGCTGGGCCGCTTCCGCCGCTTCGGCAATGTCGTCGATGAGGCGCTGGTCGTTGCCCTGAATGGTATCGATTTCATTGAGGCCGGAAATATAGACCATGCTCTGCGTATCGTAGGACCGCGGTTCATCGTGCGTATCGTACGTCGAGTTGCAGCCCGACGCATCGTGCATGACGATGAGGCCGCCTAACTCATAGAGCGACGAAGCGATGCCGAACATGTCGACGGCATACGTCGATAAGACTCGTTGTGCTTGTTTCAACCGTGACACCCCCAGGCTTTGATCTGTATGATTTCCCGCATGTCGGGATTTTCAGCGGCGTTGGATTCACCGATCCAGTCGAGGAGTTTCGACAAGCCGACGTAGCCGTAGAGGCCGCTGTTTTCGATGAAGTTGACGAAATACTTCGTATCCGTAAAGTAGGCCGCCATCTGACCGATAGCCAGGACCTTGCCGTACTTTTGGCTGTCGTTCCGCGGTAAGAGGCCTCGTTTAAAGTGCATGGCCGAGCGCAGTTGGAGTTCAGGATATTCCTTCTGTAAGGAGTCAAAGGCATCCTTTTCTCCCGGCAAGATCGTATCGAGATAGACGGCGTAGACGTTAAAGCCGTGGGTCAAGAGGAACTTGGCCAAACCCAAAGGCCGGGGCGTCGCCGTATAGTCGATGGCGATATGCGTCGAACCCACTTTTTCAAGAAGGGCTTTCGCCTTTTCTTCGATGTCCCGTTCCAAGGCGTCGCAGTCGGGCATGGTAAGACCTAATTCATCGGCTGCAGTCTGTAAATTCTGCCGCAGGACAGCGTAGTCGTAGGAATAGGTCAGATAGAGCGGTTTCTGCTTCAGGCGCCGTTCCATATCTTTGACAGCCGGACCGGCATTTTCCAAAAAGTAGATATTGGCTTCCGATTCGCCCATGGCCTTATACTGCTCGTAGGTCTTGCAGGCAGCAAAATCGTGGATATCGTAGCCGCCGTCCAAAAGCATCTTGGTCAATTCATTGTCCTCATCGACGGGATAATAATTGACGACGTAGTTGATGGCCTTCTTCTTCGGCAAAGGCTGAACGGCCCGCATGAGCTGACGCCGACCGAGGACGTCCGGCGAATAGCGTCGCTGCAGGGTCGGGATCATGTAGCCGTCGATGAAGTCGATATCAGGGTAGCGCTCGCGCAGGGTCCCGTAGACGACGTGGAGGTCGATGTGCAGGAAGTGCTGCATGCAGCTCGTAAAGCCTTCGACGCACTTCGGCCGTTCCGGCAGTTCATCGATGATGTGAGCAATGCCGTCGATCATCATTTCTTCCAAGTTGCCCTTGATCAAGTTTTCGTTGGTCAGGGTAACCATGGAAAAGCGGCCGGCCCCATCGGGCACTTCATCGGCCGACAAGACGACGCCGTGCAGGCAGCAAGCGCAGCAGACGTAGATTTCATGGCAGCCGGGAATGAGCATCGGCGAATGGGCAATGGTCCAATGGCCGCGAGCCGGCGAGGCGTACTGCAAGCCGATATAAAAGGGCTTGGGAAAGGACGCCTGGCCAATGGCAATATCCGCGCCATCGGGCGTTACATGGTTATACCGCCGCGCCTGGGGCGGATTGACTTCATTTTCGTATATCATTCCCGTTCCTCCATCTTAACAAATACGAGGCAGCAATTCACCGCCCGGCGGCGGCAGCAGCATTTCTGCGCCGATTTCAGTGCGCATGACGACGCGGCCCGGCTGTTCTTCCGTGACTTCGCCGATAATGGCTGCATTCTGCGAATATTTTCCCTTCTTCAGGACGGCGACGATATCGCCGGCGACTTCCTTCGGGGCAACGATGACCAGACGGCCTTCGCAGGCCAGGTATAAGGGTTCAAGGCCCAACATGCCGCAGACGCCGCGAACGGCGGGATCGACAGGGATAGCCTGGCTGTCCAAATGGATGCCGACCTTGCTCTGCGCCGCGATTTCATAGAGGACGGTGCCGACACCGCCGCGGGTTGCATCGCGGATGACGTGGATGTCCTTAGTCGTATTGAGCATGCTTTCGACGGTCCCCCAAAGAGGTGCGCAGTCACTGGTTACATCGGCGTCGATGCCGAACTGGTTCCGTTCGAGGAGAATCGTGCAGCCGTGACGGCCTACGTCGCCGCTGACAATGATGGCATCGCCCGGTTTGGCCAGCGTGCCCGACGTTTGGACACCGTCCATGATTTGGCCGATGCCGGTCGTCGTAATGAACAGGTGGTCGACCTGACCTTTGCCGGCAACCTTCGTATCACCGGCAACGATGCGGACGCCGGCTTCGGCTGCCGTTTCAGCCATGGCCTTGGCATAGGCTTCAACCTTTTCCATGGGAAAGCCTTCTTCAATGACGAAGGCGCACGATAAATAGAGCGGTTTAGCGCCCATGCAGGACAAGTCGTTGACTGTCCCGCAGATGCTCAATTTCCCGATATTGCCGCCGGGAAATTCAGGCGGCGATACGATGAAGCCGTCCGTCGTAAAAGCCAGATTCGTCCCGCCAATGGGAAGGACTGCCGCATCGTCCCCGGTAAACTGAGGGTTTGAAAAATGAGCTTTAAAGACGCGGTCAATGAGTTCCGCCGTCTGCTTGCCGCCGGCGCCGTGTGCTAAGGTAATGAGATCACTCATGTGCATTTCCTCCATATAAATAATAGGCCGAGCAAGCACCTTCGTGAGACACCATGCAGGCGCCGACCGGGTGTTCCGGCGTACATAATTTGCCAAAGAGCGGGCATTCCGGCGGCTTGCACTTGCCTTGCAGGATATCGCCGCAGCGGCAGCCCGGATTGGCTCTGCCGTCCATTTTGGGAATGCCGTATTTCTTGCGGGCATCGCAGGCGGAAAACTCTTCCCGCAGCTGCAGGCCCGATTTCGGGATGACGCCTAAGCCGCGCCATTCTGAATCGCAGGGTTCCATATATTCGGCCATCAAAGCCTGAGCCGAGAGGCTCCCCGTTTCAGTGACGACACGGGGATAGCAGTTCTTAAAGAAAGGCTTCCCTTGCGGGAACTTGGCCAGAATGACGGCAAAGGCCGTGAGCAGTTCTTTGGCCGTAAAGCCGGCGACGACGCCGGACATCCCTTCTTTAACCATGGCTTCGCCGGCCTTGGTCCCCATGACGGCATCGACGTGACCGGGATAGAGGAAGGCATCGGCACTGCCCTTCATGGCTTCATAGGCCATGGGCATGGTCTTATTGGCCGTCAGCAGCGAGAAATTGGTCAGCCCGTCAGCCAGCGCCTGTTTTACAGCCAGGCACGACGGAGGCGTCGTCGTTTCAAAGCCGACGGCTAAGAAGACGACTTCTTCATCGCGGTGAGCTTTGGCGTATTCATAGGCGTCGAGGGGCGAATAGACGATTTCAACGTGAGCCCCCTTGCTGCGGGCGTCAGCCAAACTCATCGAGCTCCCGGGAACGCGGACCAAGTCGCCAAAGGTGCAGACCGTAACGCCTTTTTCAAGGGCCAGCCACAAGGCCTGGTCGATATATCCGACGGGCGTGACGCAGACCGGGCACCCCGGTCCGGAGATAACGTCGACCTGTTTCGGCAGGATCTGCCGGATGCCGAGGCGAAAGATTTCGTGGGTATGAGTCCCGCAGACTTCCATGATGCGGATTTTCGGCCCGTCGTAATTCTTAATGATATCCAGGGCCGTCCGCTTCTTCCCTTCTGCCATCAATCCAAGTCCTCCAGAATGTCGTCGGTTTCATCGGCATCGTTGTCAGTAATCTTGGCAATGGCCATGCCGGCGTGGACCATGACGTAATCGCCTGGATCCAATTCATCGATCAAGGCTGCCGATACTTCACGCTTCGCACCGGAAGCGTCGACGAGCGCCATTCCATTCTGTATTTTCATAACACGTGCGGGTAAACCTACACACATGATAACCCCTCCTTCATCTATTTAAACAGTTTCGTGATACATCGCATAAATAGCCTGTCCCAAGGCAATGCCGCCGTCGTTGGGCGGCACCAGGCTGTGCCGTAAGACCGTAAAGCCCCGCTGCTGCAACGCCTTGTCACAAAGGCTGAGGAGCAGACGGTTTTGAAAGACGCCGCCGCTGATAGCCGCTGTCGTAAGGCCCGTTTCACGGCGAACACTTTCGCAGATGCCGACGACCATGCCGGCCAATCGGCAGTGAAATTCATAGGCCAGTTTATCCGGGTCTTCGCCGGAAAGGCGTTTCTCGACGAGATCTTTGACCAAGGCCAACGTCGGCAGCAGGCGCCGTCCGTCGCCGTCGATGGGTTCAATCGGTTGGACTTCCATCGCCCCGTGAGCCCCTTCCCAACGTTCCGCCGCAAACTGCAGGCTCATGGCCGCCTGACCTTGAAAGGTCGACATCCGGCAAAGGCCTAAGATGGCGCTGACGCCGTCAAATAAGCGGCCGGCACTGGTCGAAATGACGCTGTTGATCTGTTGGTCAGCCAGGAAAAACTGAGCCGCCAATTCCTTCGGTTGGCAAAGTTTCAAGTCTTCGACCATAGCCGTCACACCGTTTCGATCAAACAGTCCGTCAAGCAGACTGACAGCAATGCGCCAGCCTTCTTTGGCGGAAATATCGCCGCCGCGCTGCCAGAAAGGCTCAATGGAAGCGGCCCGTTCAAAGCCCTGAAGGCTGCTGATAAGGATTTCACCGCCCCAAATCGTCCCATCCGTTCCATAACCCGTCCCGTCAAAGGAAACGCCGATGACGGGCTGTTCACAGTCGTTTTCGGCCATGCAGGACAGGATGTGGACATAGTGATGCTGGATGGGCACGACAGGCCGGCCCAATTCGCGGGCCACGGCCGCCGTGTTGTAGGCCGGATGAAGATCACAGGCCACGACCGACGGCGACGCTTCCAGTAAGGACGCCATGCGCTGAACCGATTCGCGCAGAGCCTGAACGGTTCGTATATCGCTCATGTCGCCAATATAGGGCGATGGGTAAAATAAGTTATTGCGGCCGATGCAAAAGCAGTTCTTCAACTCGCCGCCAATGGCCAAAACGTCTTTTCCCTGACTGTTTCCGTAGAAAAAGGGCAGCGGCGCATAGCCTCGCGAACGGCGGATCATATAGGGTTTGCCGTCGTACCAATCCATGACCGAGTCGTCGGCCCGAAGGCGGATGCGACGATTATGGGACAAGACGAGGTCGGCGAGCCCCGTAAGTTCCTGCCGCGCTTCATCGTCGTTGTGGCAGATCGGCGCGCCCGACTCATTAGCGCTGGTCATGACCAAACTGTCGGGCATGGTAAGGCCGTCATCATAGGTAAACAGCAGGAGATGAAGCGGCGTATAAGGCAGCATGACGCCGATGGACGGGTTGCCCGGCGCCACCGAGGGAGCTAAGGTAAGCCCCTCCCCTTTGGCCAATAAGATGATTGGCTTTTGGTGGCCGTCGAGAACGTCTTCGGCCCCATCGGGAATAACGCATTCACGGCGAACGGCGTCGAGGTCCTTCATCATGACGGCAAAAGGCTTCACCGGCCGTCCCTTGCGCTTGCGCAGGGTGCTGACGGCCTTTTCATTTCGCGCGTCACAGCAGAGATGAAAACCGCCGATGCCTTTGATCGCGACGATGTTCCCATCGAGGATGGCTTTGCGAACGGCCGTAATGGCGTCTCGTCCCCGTTCGTCCCGGTCCAAAAGGTAGACTTCGGGACCGCAGTCATTGCAGCAGACGGGCTGTGCGTCGTAACGCCGCGTTTCGGCATGAGTATATTCATACTCGCACTGAGGGCACATGGGAAACTCGCCCATGCTCGTCCGCTCCCGGTCGTAGGGCATGGAGTCGAGGATCGTCAGCCGCGGGCCGCAAGCCGTGCAGTTGATAAAGGGATGGAGATAGCGGCGGTCGTTCTTGTCAAAGAGCTCCCGTTGGCAGGCCTTGCAGATGGCAATGTCCGGCGAAACGAAGATATCGCCCTTTTCCTTGGCGCTTTCGATGATGGAAAAATCATCATAAGGCGGAACATCGACAGTCGTCGTGACGACCTTTAAAATCGACGACCGTTCCGGGGCCTTCTTTTCCAAGTCGTCATGAAAAGCGGCCAGCTTCGATTCATCCCCTTGGGCAATGATTTCCACGTACGAGCCCTTATTGCAGACCGATCCGCCGATACCATTGGCATCAGCAATGCGGCTGACGAAGGGCCGAAAGCCGACGCCCTGGACGATGCCGAAGACACAGATACGTTCGCTGCTCATCTTATCCCCTCCCGGATACGGCAAAATGCGGAAAATCTACGTATTGGCCGTGGAAATTCGGCAGGGCCCGGCGGTAGTACAAGTCGCCGAGGATGAGGTCAAAATTGTCATTGTCAGCAAGGTCACGCCAATCGTCTTCTTCCTTCAAGACGACGTGACTTTCATGGCGAATCTCCGGCTTATCCATAAACCAGGAAGCCGTCGTCACCCGGGCAGCGCCGGCTTCTTCGGCCATGGCGGCCATGGCTGAAGCCGCTGCCTGCTGATGGATGATGAGGACGTTCTTGCCGGCAAATAAATTATCGTCGAAGTTGACGACGGCATCGAGGCCGAAGTAATGGAGCTCATACGGCGTGCCGAAGGTTTCCTTCAAATACTGAGCTGCCTTGAGGCCTGCCGGTGACACGACCATATTGAGGGACGCCTTGCCGGCATTCTTATAGTCATCGATTTCGTCGAACAGCAGAATCTGCTTCCAACCTTCTTCGGCCAAGCTCTGACTGATCCATTCGATGTCGCCGGGATGCATCAGCTCCAGGGGCACAGCGCCGAGGATACCGACCGTATCGGCTTCCGGTTTCAAGTTCTTATCGGCAAAGGCCGGGAACAAGGCCCCATAGGCTCGTTCAATACCTTTATCGTAATAGTCCATGCCCGTCGTATCAATAGTGATGACCGGCATGTCAAGTTTCTTTTCGGCCATCCGCTTCAAGGCCTTGTAGTCCGTGCCGATGACGGCCGGGACCGGCGTGCCGATGATGGCCGCAAAGGAGGCGTCGATCGTTTCGGCAGCGTCGCAAAGTTTTTCCACGAGGCGGTCGTCACGGCCGAGGATGGCATCCATATCGCGCAGACCAGCGCTGAAAACGGCGCTCTTTCGGCCACTGAACCAACGCGGTTCATCAAAGCCGCAAATATTGCCGGCACAGCCGCCGGCGTCGCAGATGACGACGATGCCGTTTAATCCGTAGAGAACCGCTGCCGCTCCGGACTGATCCGGCGCAAAGGGGGATATATATTTCCATAAACCTCTCATCGTTTCTTCCTTTCCAAGAGGACTTCTTCCAACCGTTTCAACAGTGAAACGACTCCGGCATAGCCGAAGGGCTGAATATCCTCATCCCAATGAAGGTGGGCAGCCTGTTCATGATAGTATGCCGCATCCTTGCCGATGGTCACGTCGATGGACGCTTCATCGCCTTCATAATAGAGCATGGACGGCGACAAATTGGAGTACACCTTCGTTTCCGGACTCAGTTCAGCCAAATGGCGGAGGTAGACGAAGTCGTCGGGACCGAGGTTGGCATAGATTTCACGGACGATAAAGCCGTAGCGCGTCAAGGCCAGGGCCATTTCAAAGGCGTTGCCGTTCTGCATCTCGCCGATGGCAACGGTCGTTCCACTGTACTTTTCCCGCATTTGGGCGACGACGGCCTGGGCCTTTTCCAGCCAAACCTGGTCGTCAATGGTTACATCCAAGGCTTTGGCCAGCGCCTGATACTGCTTGTGAATCTGGCTGACCTGATAGAGGCGGGTCAATTCGATGCTGGGAATGCCCAGTCGTTTTTCCAAATCCTGAGCGGCCAGCCGCGATTCCGGATTGAGGACAAAATTGACGTTAGCCCGCGACATCGCCTTGTAGGCCGCAAAATCGGCGCAGCGGGAAATTTCATTGATTTGGGTAAAACCGATAGACCGCAGAATATCGTAAAATTCACAGTCGTCCTGCAAGGGCGCAAAATAGCCCAAGAGATTGACCGTCCGACGCTGACGGGGTTCCTTTTCCAGTAAGGAATAGACGGCTCGTCTGACATCGACCATAGGCGGCTTGCGGCCTTCACGAGTCAAGGCGTACATATAACAGGGCACGACGGGCAGTCCCGCCGCCTGTTCAGCCTTGCGGCAGACTCGTTCCATGTCGGTCCCCAACAAGGCATCGACACAGGTCATGCAGACCATGACCACCGACGGCTTTTCGGGCAGACTGTCGACGACTTCACAGACGGCCTGAGGCATCTTCTTCAAATGACGGCCCGTTACGATATCCGTTTCATCCATGATATAGAAGAAAAATCGGTCGCTGTAACCGCCCATCTCGCTGAGGATCGTCGTATTGCGACCGCAGCAGCCGGGGCCGATGAGAATCATGACCGAGCCGGGAATGGCAAGTCCCGCCCGTTTTACGCCGAAGCCCTGAGCACCCGGCGAGTTAAAAGCCAGCGCAGCCGGCGAATTATAGATGAGGTGCGTCGACGTAATGAGCTCCGCCGGAATCTGGTCGCGGCCGCGAGCTACTAAGTCCTGCACCGTAATGGCAAAAGGTTTTCTTTCTGTCATAATCAATCCTTGTCTTCTAATAATTTACGGGCCAAATCGAGGAACGTCTTGCTGATGGGAAGTTCCGGATTGCCTTCGATAACGGTCTGACCCAATTCTTCATAACGGTTGATATCGTCACTGCGGGGAATATCGCCGACGATGGCAAGGCCCGCCTTTTCGGCAAAGGCCTGTACTTTCGCATCTTCATCGGGAATATTGCGCCGATTAAAAATGATGCCCTCGACCTTAGCGTAACTGCGGTCGGCAAAATTAGCAACCGCCGTATTGATGTTGTTGGCTGCATAGAGGGCCATCTTTTCACCGGACGTGACGATGAGGACCTTTTCCGCATAACCTTCCCGAATGGGAGCTGCAAAACCGCCGCAGACGACGTCACCCAAGACGTCATACAAGACGACATCCGGTTTATACGTTTCAAAGAGGCCTAAATCTTCGAGCAGGGAAAAGGTGGCGATGATGCCTCGACCGGCACAGCCCAAGCCCGGCGTCGGTCCCCCCGTTTCGATACAGAGGATACCGCCGTAACCGATGCGTGAAATATCTTCGATTGACTCGGGATCTTCGTCATGTTCGCGAAGATAATTCATGACCGGCAGCAAGGGTTCGCCGCCGAGGAGATTGAACGTCGAATCGGCCTTGGGATCGCAGCCGATCTGAATGACCCGCTTCCCCAAATAGGCAAAGGCAGCCGCCAGGTTACTGGTCATCGTCGACTTGCCGATACCGCCTTTCCCGTAAATTGCAATCTTAAGCATACACACTCCCCCTACTGCGGCATAGGCGGATAAATCGTCTTAGTGCTGATTTCCGGAATCATGCCGATTTTGCCCGACAGGGCGCTGATGACATCTTGGGGAGCATCGACGATGATACTGATGACGTTGATGTCCTTATCCTTATAAGGGACGCCCATGCGGCCGACGACGTACTGGCCGTATTCGTGCAAAATTTCATTCAACTTAGTCGATTCATTGCGGTTGCCGACAATAATGCCGATTAAAGCGACTCTCGTTTCCATAAGGTCTCTCCTCCTCAACAATAAAAAAAGGTTCTGTGTGAAAGCACAGAACCTTAGGATAATCACTATGTGCTTTCGCCTCGCCTGCGCAGACAGTCCTTTGCAGAAGAGCACGGAGGCTCATCGATGAAGTTTTCCGTCAGGAAGTCCTTACGGAGCACTTGTTTACCCCATTATTATAACAGATTTAGTCTACTATTGCTATTGAAACTCTTGGTAATTTTAGGCCGCTCTGTCCTCTAGAAACGCACGATAATTTTTATAGAAATCAGCCTTGGTCAAATCCTTTTCCCAGCAGGCTACGACGACCGTCGCCATGCAGTTGCCGCAGACGTTGCAGATCGTGCGGATCATGTCCAGAATACGGTCGACGCCAAGGAGGATGGCAACGCCTTCCGTCGGCAGATTAAAGGCTGCAGCCGTAGCGGCGACGACGATGATACCGGCACCGGGAACACCGGCAATCCCCTTGGTCGACAACATGAGCGTAACCATGACCAGGAGCTGTTGTTCAATAGGCATCTGAATGCCGTAGAGCTGGGCAATGAACAGGATGCCCGCCGAGCTGTAGAGAGTCGAACCGTCGAGGTTAAACGAATACCCCGTCGGCATGACAAAGGTGACGATCGGTTTGGGAACGCCGAGAGCTTCCAGACGCTTCATGGCACCGGGAAGGGCGGCTTCACTGCTGGCCGTCGAGAAAGCTAAGAAGAGAATATCTTTTAAGGCGTGAATGACGCAGAAAAAATTGATTCGCGTAAAGGCGCTGGCAATGAGGGCCACAATACAGATAAAGAGTGCTGTCGCGCCGGCAACAGCCACGATGAGTTCACCTAAGGGAATGAGCATTTCGATGCCGTAGCTGCCGACGGTATAGGCGATCATGGCAAAGACGCCGATAGGGGCAAAGTGCATGACATAGGCCGTAACCTTGAACATGGCTTCAGCTACGCTCTGGCAAAAATTGACGATCAATTCCCCTTTTTCACCGATATGAGCGACGGCGACGCCAAAGAAACAGGCGAAGAAAATGATTTGCAGCATATCCTGACGGGCCATGGCATCGATGATGTTGCTGGGAACGATATGGACGGCATAATCGACGAGGTCGACGCTGTGTTGGCTGGCCGTCGCCGCATGAGAGGCATTGGCCGCCGAAGCCGAGAGGGTAACGCCGACGCCGGGCTCCGTCACGTTCATGACCAATAGTCCGATGACCAGGGCAATGGTCGTTGCAAATTCAAACCAAAGAATAGCCTTACCACCAAGACGGCCGAGCTTCTTAAAATCGCCGGTTCCGGCAATCCCCATGATGAGGGTGCTGAAAATCAAGGGGACGACGATCATCTTAATCATCCGTAAAAATGCATCGCCGACGGGCTTCAACTTGTCGCCAAAATCAGGGAACAAATATCCGACCAAGGCCCCGATGGCCAAACCAATCAAAATCTGTGTACTCAAACCAATTTTTCGTTTCAAACCGCCATTCTCCTTCTTTCTTACAATTATTTGTTGTAAATAATTAAAAGTATATCCCTATTATCCCAGTTATGCAAGTTATTATATATACCGTTTACATTATTAAAATATAACTTCTTGACATAGAGAATCGAGCCAACTATAGTAGAGAGAGAATAGGAGTTGATACCATGATTTGCCCAACCTGCGGAACCGAACTTCGCGACGGCGTCCTCATGTGCCCCATCTGCGGCACCAAGCAGGAAGTCCCTGCGCCGGTCCCTCCCAAAAACATACAAAATAACCCGAAGATCTTTACTAAGACTCGGGTTATCAGTGTCGTTATCGTCCTTGCACTCATCATCATCGGATTGTGCAAAGTATTCTTATTTAACTAATTTATATGCGAAACAGCACGGCGTCATCATCGATGAAAACCCCGTTGTTTTCCATCTCTCCGGAAAACCGGTCCATCCCGATGGCCGCCTGAATCCCCATCAGGGTATTGCGGAAATGAAGGGTCCCTTGGCTGTATCGCTCGCCGTCAGCGCCGTTAAAAGTATCGAGGTCGGCGCGCTCCAACAGCATTTGCCGAACATCTTCCGATAAGTCGCCCCATCTCATCCCCAACAAGGTACGAAACAACATAACCAATCAATCCTTTCGTATAAATTTATGATCGAATCCCGTGAATAGGGGCAAAGTGTGTTCTCACAAAACACCTTTGTCCTTATTTCTCTTTGTATTTATTATATAATTTCACAATAAGAAAAGTCAATCCGTTAGATGAAATTATAGTGCGAATTTTGCATACAAATTAAGAATAGCAAAAGGCCCTGCTTCCCAAAAGAAGCAGGGCCTTTCACAAAGAGGGAGGAAAATATACTATTTGTTGATCAAGGAGTTGACGAGTTTCTTAAGTTCTTCAATCTGATCTTGCTGTTCCGATACGACAGATTTCAGATCGTCAATTTCCTGGGCCATGACCGTCTTCGACGGATAAACCTTCGTTTCGCCTTCGCCGATTCTCCAGGTTACCCCGGCATTGATCATGTTTTCACCGCCGCCATAAGACGTACCGATGCTGAACATGGTATCGAAGTTCGGACGATAGAAGGCGCCGAGAGCGATGGCATTGGCGCCGCGATAGTTACCGACACCGGCCGTGACTTCCCACTTCGCTTCCGGACTGAATTCCAGCGGATGCAGGGCTGCCAAAGCGGCTGCACCGGCACCGACGCGGCTGATGCGCGTATCGAGCTTGTTGACGCGGTTATTAATCTGGTTCATGCCCGTGCCAATATTGTTGATAGCACGGTCGAACTGCGTCTTGTTAACCGCATCCGTCGGATCCGTACCTTCGCCGATATTCTTGATAACATTGCCACCCATATTGACATTGTTATTATTGATGGTAATGTTCTTCGACGAATCTTCGTTTACAATCGTCAGGCCATCGTTGTTGATCGTCGTGTTGCCCGTCGTGACCGAGCCCGTATTAATCGTGTCGCCTTCGATGACAGTCTGGTTGTCGCCAGTACCGATAGTAATCTTGTTGTTTACTTCGATAGTGTTAATGTCTTTGATATCTTTCGACAACTTGATATCGAAGCCCGTGTTGTCACTGTTGTTGACTACGCCGATGTTGTTATCGGAGAGGTTGTCAGCAGCTGCGCCACCTTTCAGTTTCATCGGATCCGTGCTCTTACGCGTTACTTGAGCATCGGCCCCGCTGTCACTTTCAAAGACGCGGCTCGTAGACTTCACAGCCGTATCGATGTCGCTGATCTTGTCTGCGATATCCTTCAACTGACCTTCCGTAGCGGCACGATCTTCCACGATGCCATTGTTAGCCGGATCCCAGGTCGTGTTGTCGAGGCCGGTAATGAAGTGGCCGCTCTGGGTATCCGTCGTGTTGTCAGACTTCGTGCCTACGACGTCCGTCTGGTTGCCCATGACGATGCCGCCATTAGTCGTATCACCAATGGTGACTTGACCGTTCGTACCGTCAACGACAACCTTATTGGCACCGTCACCGGCCGTAATCGTAGCGGCATCGCCGTCGATGTTGACCTGTTTGGCTTTATCCGTATCGGAACCTAAGGTAATGTTGTTGTTCAAGGAAACCTGATTGTCTTCACTGACGGTAATATTCCTACTACCGGTAACCTTATTTGCTTCGATACTGCTGTTAATCGTGTCGTAAACGGATTTCAGCTGATCCTCCGTAGCGGCACGACCACTTACGATACCATCCGCCTTAGGATTCCAAGTCGTATTACCTAAGCCTGTGATGTAGTTACCTTCTTCAGATTTACCATCAGCACCATCTTTCGTGTAAGTAACCGTTTGCTTAGCAATGTAGATGCCTTCGCCAGCAGCTTTACCGCCAATACGAACACTGTTCAGGCCGTTCAAATCTTTCGCTAATTGGACTTTCAGCGTATCATCGGTAGTTTTTACAACACCGATATTGTCTACTTCTGTAAAGTCAGTAGCCCCACCGGTAATGTTGAGAGTACCACCGCTCTTCGTATTCACGACTTCAGAAGCCTTATCACCAGCAAAGTTCAAGCTTACCTTACTATTTTTACCGGTAATATCATCGGTTGTTGCGATGTTTTCGACTTCAAAGGATTTCTTGTCATTGCGAGTAATAGTCAAGGTATTATTAGCAAAGCTTACACTATCGACAAAAGTATCTTTCGAAGCAACTTTATACGTTGTAGAGCCATCTGTTGCCGTGGTCGGAGTAACAGTTATATTATCTCCCGCCTCTACAGCGACTTTATTTGCTTTCAACTGCGATACGTTGACAGCATCAGTATCAGCCGTACCGGCTGCGACGTTGGTAACCGTCTTGCTGCCAGCGTTGATGCCTGTCGTTGTAACAGAAGGACCACCAGTAATCGTCAGACCGGTTGCACCGAGAGTTACGGAATCACCGACTGCCACGCTGTTCAAACCGGTAAGATCTTCAGCCAAACGAACATTGAGTTTTCCATCTTCGGAAACCACTCCGATATTCCCAGTCGTCAGGTCACCCTTAGCACCGCCGACAACATCCAGCGTTTCATCCAGCTTCTTGTTGATGGCATCTCCGGAATCTCCGGCGAAGTTGAGGCCTTTATCGATATCTTCACTAATACCATCTACCAACCCGCTTACATCCACTTCGTAGTTCTTATCGGTATCGTTCTGTGTGAATGTAATCTTCTTACCAGCTTTATCGTAAGTTCCTGCCGTCGTATACGTATCTTTCGATGCAATCGTGTAAGTTGTGGAACTATCGGTTTCTGTAGTCGGTGTAACCGTTACATTCGTACCTGCTTTTACAGTTACTTTATTTGCTTTCAACTGCGATACGTTGACTGCATCGGTAGCATTGACACCAGCTGCTACATTGGTAATCGTCTTGCTGCCAGCATTGATACCCGTAGTCGTTACGGATGGACCACCAGTGATTGTCAGACCGGTTGTACTGAGGGTTACATCGTCGCCTATTTTGACACTGTTCAGACCGGTGAGGTCTTTAGCTAAGCGAATTTTCAGTGCACTGTCGCCTTCTTTTACAACGCCTATATTATCGTCTTCTGTAAAAGCAGTAGCACCACCAGTGATGCTTAATGTTTCGCCATTGCCACGAGCAATTGTTTCTGTGTCAGATTTATCATCGCCTGTAAACTTCAAGGTCGTGTTGCCTGCTTCACTTGCAGCTTCAGCAACCTGTTTCAACTGTGCTACGTTGACAGCATCCGTGTCTTGCATACCAGCAGCTACACCTGTAATCTGGCGAGTAATATTATTCGCTGTATCACCTACAGAGACAGCAGCCGAAGTGGATTTCCAAGCAATGGATGTTTCAGTAGATGCCTTTTCAGTCTCTACATCATAGCCTGCAACACCTTTATCAACACTAGCTACAGAATTAGAACCTAAAGCTACACCACCGTCTACGGTTGTATTAGCATTTCGGCCCAAAGTAACGGCGTCACTAGCGGAGGAGGTCATCGCAGAATCAGCCGCGCCGATAACAACACTATTAGATGCATCGGATACGGTACGGTTGGTACCGATGATAGTTACATTATCTACATTGGTACCGGTGTTGTTAAAGCCTGTAATGTAGTCATATTGGCTAATATTACTGCTTGTGCCAGTCAAGGTGTTGTTTACACCAATGATAGCTGATTGTTGAGTATAGTCAGCCTTGTTTCCGCCCCCCATAACCAACGTGGAGCCACCACTATTAGAATCTTTAATCGCCTCAATTAATTGTGTCTGTAACTCTTTTGCAGATGCAGCACCATCATACATCGGTACAACAACATCGGTAATAGAATTCGTTACTTCATTCCCGGCGCCAAAAATCAACGTCCCGTTAGTATTAGCAGCTCTATTGCCAACACCAACAATACTATTAGCTACACCAGCTACAGTACTGCTTGCTGTTGCCGATTCAATACTATTTAAAGAACCGGTTACAGTCGCACCAAAGTTTTTAGTTGCTTTAAGGGAATCAAAAATCCCTGCAAGTCCGCCTAACCCTTGATAATCTGAAGTAGCGATAGAATATGCACCGGTAACTGTAGTCATAGCGCCAGCACTAAAGCTATTCGTACCAACAGTAGTAGAAAGTACACTTAAGTTCGGCTGGCTCATGCCCGAGGCCGCTTCCGTATTAATGGTAACATCGCCTAAGGCACCTCTGTAATTATGGTTACCAATCATAGTACTCCCAGAGCGGGCATAAGCATTACGACCGATAGCAACGCCGGTAACACCGGTTTCACCACCGTTTTGCGCAAATCCAAGCAATCTTTCCTGCTGTCCCGCCATATTTTCGGTGTGTGCTTTATAACCGATGGCAATACCGCCACCTTGTCCCGAATAGTTGTTGATGACAGCACCATTGCCGATAGCAACGTCACCACCATTTGTACCGGCAGCACTGCCATTACCAATCGTAGCCTGCCCGATAGCAATACTGTTATTCGAGCTTGTGCTGGATTTACCGATAGCAATAGACTCCGTGCCTTTAGCACCATCATTATTATAGTTAGTACCATTAGCCGTAGAGTTTACATGGAAGTAATGAATCTTATTGGCATTCAACTGCGATACGTTTACCGCATCAGTATCTGCCGTACCGGCTGCTACATTAGTAATCGTCTTGCCAGCTGCATCAATGCCCGCTGTGGTAACAGACGGACCATTAGTGATTGCAAGACCGGTTGTACCGAGAGTTACTGCGTCACCTACTTTGACACTGTTCAGATTGGTAAGGTCTTTGGCCAAACGAACATTGAGTTTGCCATCTTCGGAAACCACTCCGATATTCTCAGTCGTCAGGTCCCCCTTAGCACCGCCGACAACATCCAGCGTTTCATCCAACTTCTTGTTGATGGCATCTCCTGAATCACCGGCAAAGTTGAGTCCTTTGTCAATGCCATCTACTAAAGTACTTAAATCCACTTCATAGTTTTTAGTAGTATCGTTCTGGGTAAATTTAATTTTCTTACTATCTGCATCATATGTACCACTTTCAGTATATGTATCTGTAGATGCAACTGTGTAAGTTGTAGCTCCGTCATCAGCTACAGAAGAAGTAATGGTTACCTTGTCACCAGCTTTTAAATCTACTTTGTTAGCTTTCAACTGTGCTACGTTAACAGCATCAGTATCTTCAGTACCAGCTGCGACACCTGTAATCTGACGCGTCAGATCATTTGAAACATCGCCTACAGCTACGGAGCCCAAAGTAGAAGTCCAGGCAGTACCGGTTAATTTTTTAGTGCTTGGATTGTAGCCGTCTACACCTTTATCAACACTAGCTACAGAATTCGAACCTAAAGCTACACCATCATCTACTGTTGCATTAGCATTGTAGCCCATAACAACTACATTATCAGCTTCTGTCGTCAACGTTGTGGCAGCTGCGGCACGCAAGGTGCTAGAAGTCGACTTATTAGCACTGCCTAAGATGATGCTGTTGTCGGAACCTTCTACAGTACGATTGTCACCTAACAAAATAGTATTGTTAGATTCGGATACTGCATTTTCATTACCTAAGTTAACGATAGATGTAGAATCACTAACTGTGTTATTTGTACCGGTTACGGTTACATTGGTTACACCAGTCGCCGTATTGTTAAAACCAGTCAAGGCATTGTATTGAGCGATGCCACTTTCAGTGCCGGTCAATGTATTATTAACACCGATAAGAGCCGACTGCTGCGTATAATCGGCCGTATTGCCACCACCGATAGCAAGTGTAGCACCACCACTATTGGAGTCCTTAATACCTTTGATTAAGTTAGTTTGCAAATCTTTTGCCGAGGTAATATTAGAGGTTTCAATCGCAGAAATATCAACCACAGAGTTTGTAATTTCATTACCTGCACCAAAGATTAACGAGCCATTAGAATTGAAGGTCCGGTTAGCTACACCAACCACACTGTTAGCCATACCTGATTGATTGCTAGTTGCAGTAGATGATTCTACGCTATTTAAAGAGCCAACAATGGTAGCTCCGAGGTTTTTAGAAGCACTGTCTTGCCCACCACCGCTGGCATAGTTACCGCTGGCAATCGAGTAAGCACCAACAATGGTTGCAAAAGCACCACTATTATAACTATTTGTACCTAAAGTCGTACTGTTAACATTAACACCGGTAGCACGGATATTGGCACTGTCTACGTCAACATCGCCTAATACACCACGATAGTTATGCGTACCAATCATTAAACCACCCGTACGTACAAAGGTGTTTTCACCAATTGCGATAGCTGTAGCTACTTTTGAAGGATCTTCAGGTTTGAAAACCATGCTCCCATCTGGTCGAAACTCCGGATTATAGGTTGTTTGTCCCAACGAGAAAATATACTCTTGCATGCCGGTCATATTATCGATTTGTGCATTTTGACCGATAGCAATACTGGCACTTTGATCTACATAGTTATTAATTTGTGCCCTGTTCCCGATAGCAATATCACCGCTGCCTTTGCCACCATTACTATCAGAAACACTTGCCCCATTACCAATAGCGATACTGTTATCAGCTGCCGTACTAGCTTTACCGATAGCAATGGAATCCGTACCTTTAGCGCCATCATTATTATAGTTAGTACCACTAGTTCCGGAATTAACTGCGAAGAAGTGAATCTTATTAGCATCTACAGTTGTTGTCAAGTTATTGACCACGGTATTTACTGCATTAAGTTGTGCCACGTTAACAGCATCAGTTGCCTGAGTACCGGCTGCAACGCCCGTAATCTGACGAGTTAAATTATTGGCACTATCACCAACAGAGACGGCCCCTAAGGTGGACGTCCACGTTGCACTTGCTTTATCCGTATCGGAAACAGTAGTTCCGGTCGGAACAGTGCCTGCAACACCAGAAGCTACGCTAGCTACAGAGTTAGAACCCAAAGCTACGCCGTCGGCTGTAGTTGCATTGGCATTATGGCCGACAACGACAACACCGTCTTGATCAGTCGTTGTTTCCGTATCAGCGGATCCTAAAATAACCGTATGCGATGCATTGTCAACTTTATGGTTATCACCAATTACAATATTGTCGGTAGCAACTTCTTCAACAGTTCCTCTAGTTACTTTACCATTCACGGTATTAGCAGTACCCATGATATAGGAATGTTGTGCTCCATCAACAGTATTGTCCATACCAATAGCCACAACAGAACCACCAAAACCATCAGAATGGAACCCATCTAGCTCTGATATATTGTTTGGTAAATTTGCATCATTTGTAAAGTAGGAGTTTTTTATTTCATTTTGCCAACCAAAAATAAATACACCATTAGCATTATCAGTTTCGTTAAAGCCACCTACCAAAGTATTACCAAATCCATCCAAAGGTGCAACTGATTTTAACCATGAAGTCATAACCGTATTACTAGCGCCTAATGTGGTAGAATATCCACCCTTAAGACCTGTATCAATAAAATTACCATTATCATCGCGCTTAAAAGTATACGAAAAACCCGATTCCTGTCCATCAACAAATGGAATTGGATCATACATACTATTCGGCAATAGGTAAGTAGTTCCAGAACCATTACCAATTACGGTACTCCCCCAAGCATTTGCAGTATTATCAGAGCCCAATGCAGTACCAATGTGTCCTTGAGTTCGCGTGCTAGCCCCGATTGCAATAGATTTTTCACCGGTTGCAGCTGAATTACTATAGTTATCCTGTGAAGATAATCCACGAACACTAAAGAAATGAATTGCATTATTATCAACTTTAGTATTTACAGCATTAAGTTGTGCCACGTTAACAGCATCAGTTGCCTGTGTACCAGCTGCTACGCCTGTGATCTGACGGGTTAGATTTTTTGATGTATCCCCTACGGAAATTGCGCCTAAGGTAGATGTCCATGTTGCAGTAGCTTTATCCGTATCGGATACGGTGGTTCCTGTCGGAACAGTGCCTACTACACCTTTGGCTACGCTGGCAACAGATTTAGACCCTAAAGCAACACCGTCAGCTACGGTAGCATTAGCATTATGGCCGAGAATAGTTGCATCGGATACGGTTGTTTCCATTTCATCATCAGCGGAGCCGATAACAACGTTCCCCGTCGTGCTTGTTAATTTACGATTATCGCCGATTACGACATTAGAAGAACCATCGGATACGGTATTTTTCGAACCAATAACATAAGTACTATCCGTATTCGTCAAAGTATTTTTTGCACCGGTAATAAAGTTATAATCACTCGTATTACCGTCTGCACCGTTCAAAGTATTGCTGACACCGGTAACAGCCGAGAAACGGGCATAATCAACGGAGTTAGCACCACCGATAACTAATACCTGTCCACCACTGGTACCTACGGCAGCCCCCAACTGTCTCGATAGCGCCACAGGACTACTTAAATCAAGATTTCCTAAATTAAGATCAACATCTGCATAAGAATTAGTTACTGCATTGCCGGCACCAAAAATCAAGGTGGCATTAGCATTTTGTGTCGCATTAGCAACACCCACGATAGAGTTTGCAACACCATCATAGGCAGAAGTATTACTACTGGTATCAATCGCAACTGTATTCAATGCACCTACAACGGTAGCCGTAGCGCCTTTATACAACCCATCACTTTGAACACTTGCACCAACACCGGCCGCTAAGGATCCAATCCCTTTAGCCCCGCTATTATCTTTATTGCCCATACTCGCCAAACGACCGCCAAAATCATCAACACTGTAATACTGATCGGCCGCCATAACGCTGGTCGTCATGCCAGCACAAAGAGCCGCTACAGCCAAAACGGCCGCAACGGTTTTACCGGCATTTAACTTTGTGGATACGGGCTTACTGTGACTCTTTGCTATTTCAGAAACTACGATATAGCAATTCTTTACTTTGCTCCAAATGACTTTGTAAATCCTATTCATATCGCTTGCCTCCTATTAGATTGATAATAAAATTTCACTCAATTACCTAAAAACAGACACGTTACTGCCACTTAAATTCAGCATACTGATTGTTAAATCCGCATTCACGATGCTTCGTTCAGATATACAGCAGCAACACTAAGAATCTAAAGTTCCCCTCTTTCATCCCTCCATAAAGTCTTATTTTTCGCAGTTATATCGTAACTTAACCGATATACTCCAGTTATTACAAATAATCAATACCACATATCCTTATGTTATCATTCTATATATTTATCAAATTTTTGTCAATAAAGTCAATTATATGTGTAATATAAAAATCAAATCGTTTTTATTTATTATTTTTTATGAATTATTCATGAATAATTTTCAGACAAGTCCGTTTAAGTACCCTACGTCAAAAATCATTATTTCAAGCGAGCTCCGTCGTTTCTGTCCTCATGCATCGCTACAATCGGCGATGTTATTTTTATACTTCAATGGGTTTCATCATCAAGCTAAGTTTAAGGCAAAATAAAAAGAGTACCGAAACGCCCTATAATACAGGAATATCGGTACTCCGAAGACCATCTTTCGATGGCTGCAAATCATTATTTAGTTTTACTTAAGGCTTCAACAGCTGCCGTCAAATTTTCAATCTTCTGGTTCTGTGTTTCTAACTGCTGACTCTGTGCTTCGATCTTGCGATCTTGTGCTGCAATCTTATTATTCTGTGCAGTCAGTTGTTCGCTCTGCGATTCAATCTTATTATTCTGAGCGGCAATCTGGTTGCTCTGATCTTCCAATTTACGGTTCTGTTGTTCTACGACGGATTTCAAGTTATTGAGTTCCTGTGACACCGCATCCTGCGACGAATACGTTCTCGTTTCTCCCTGGCCAATACGCAAGGTTACGCCGGCGTTGACCATATTTTCACCGCCGCCATAGGACGAACCGATGCTGACCATGGTATCGTAGTTGAGCCGATAGAACGCGCCGAGAGCAACGGCATTGGCTCCTTTGTAATTACCGACGCCGGCTGAAATTTCCCAGCGGGAAGTCGGATCATAGTCTAACGGATGGAGGGCTGCCAAGGCAGCAGCGCCGGCACCAACTCGATCGACCCGGCGATCAAGACTACCAATGCGGCCATTCATTTCAGTCATCCCAGAATTGATATTGCTGATGGTACTGTCAAACTGCCCTTTGTTGATAGCATCCGTTGACGCTTGTGCATCACCGACATTTTGAATTCTATTGCCGCCCATGCTGACATTGTTGTTTTCGACGGTAATGTTCTTAGACGAATCTTCATTCTTAATCGTCAATCCGCCATTGTTAATCGTCGTGTTTCCCGTCGTGACTGAGCCCGTCGTGAGGGATTCATTAGTGATGACGGTCTTGCTGTCACCGGTCCCGATGGTAACGTTGTCTTTACTGATGGAAACGTTGCCAATGTTGGCTTTTTCCGAAACCGTCAGTTCTTTTGTTGTCACCGTATTCGATGTCACCGAGTTGAGGTCTTTAAGGTCTTTTGCCAACTTGATATCGAAACCGTCCTTATTGGAATTGGTTACGACACCGATATTACCGTCAGATAATTCGCCTGCAGCGCCGCCTTTAAGGTTCATCGATTCACCAAGTTTGACGCTGACTTTACTACCGCTATCACCCACAAATTCACGAGTACCTGAGCCAACAGTATTGCTGATGTTATTAATGGATTCAGATATATCTTTCAGCTGACCTTCAGTAGCTGCGCGGTCTTCGACGATATTGTCCTTATCCCATTTAGTATTATCGAGTCCTGTGACATAGTGGCCGGTTGTACCTTGGCCATTGTCCTGATTCCCGATAACGATGCCGCCATTCTTGGCATCACCGATAACGACCTGGCCCTTCGTACCATCTACTTTTACCTCATTCGCTACGTCGGTATCACTGCCAAAGGTAATGTTATCATTTAAGTCAATGGTATTTTTCTTAACGCCATTAGCATCGGTCGTCGTATGAATCGTAATATTTTTACCGGAAGACAGCGTCCCGTCAGTTACTTTATCGTTCAAAGCTTTAAGCTGAGCGACGTTAACGGCATCCGTATCCAAGGTCCCGGCTGCCACGTTGGTAATCTGACGAGTATAACCTTTTTCACTATTGCCGATGGAAACAGCCGCCAAATTCGATGTCCAAGTTGGGCTATCCTTTTCATCCCGAGTTAATTCTTTACCGCTCGGAATGTATCCTAATACACCGGCTTTAACATTAGTTCTAGAAGACTTACCAAGCGCTACGCTGCCTTCAATATTGGCCCATGTATTATCACCTAATGCTACGGCAAAATCAGCGTTTGCAAAGCTGTTCCGTCCTATCGCTATCGTATACGGATTTGCACCTGAAGCACTATCCCCCAATGATATCGCTGATTCATCGAGGCTCATGGCTAGATATCCAATCGCGATTGAATTCAAGGCCTCCGCATCGGACAAGGGTCCAAGGGCCACCGCATTTATACCGTAGGCCGAAGAAGCAGAGCCTATGGCTAATGCATTAGCCTGACTAGCTCTGGTTGATGCACCAATAGCCATAGCACCATCACCTTCAACAAGTGCCTCAGTACCGATAGCCAATGTATCAGTGCTTCTGGCTTCAGCTTTATAACCGATAGCAAAAGCCGATTTAGCAGAAGCTTTTGAGCTCCACCCTATCGCCGTCGCATACTGACCGTTTGTGTATGCGTTATTCCCCAACGCCAGTGATGAAGCACCTCTAGCAATAGCCGAATCGCCCAAAGCAACGGCAGAATCAGCAAGAGATGATGAGTAAAACCCTATTGCAAGAGAATTCTTTCCATTAGTATTGGCACCTGCACCGACAGCTGTCGCATATTCACCGATTCCCTTTGACAAAAAGCCCAAAGCAACGGCACCCGTAGATGAAGATACAGCCTGTTCACCGATAGCTGTTGAATAAGTTCCTGTGCCTTTAGCGGTATGTCCAAAAGCCAGAGCACCGTTCTTCGTAGCTTCGGCTTTATCACCAATAGCGATCGAATCTTCACCTGTACCTTTGGCTAAATAGCCCAGTGCCACCGACTTTGTAGACGTAGATTGAGCACCAGCCCCAATAGCCGTCGAGTATTCCCCACTACCATTTGATAAAATACCAAATGCAATTGCTCCGGTAGAGGTGGCTGCGGCCTCTTCGCCGATAGCCGTTGAATACGTTCCCGTTCCTCGGGAAGAATGACCAAAAGCCATCGCACCTTCCCGAGTAGCTACAGCCGCTTCACCAATAGCCGTTGAAGATTTTCCTGTCCCTCGAGCGGAATACCCCAAAGCTACAGCATTCTCAGCACTGGCAGTTGCCGTCTCACCAATAGCCGTTGAGTATGTACCCGTACCTTGAGCGGAATGGCCAAAGGCCATGGCACCTTCAGCCGTAGCTTTTGCGCTGTAGCCAATAGCTGTCGAATTCTTTCCCGTAGCATTTGACATAACACCAATCGCGTTTGAAAATATACCTTGCCCCACAGCTTGATAGCCCAAAGCTACAGCCCCTACACCTGCGGCGTTTGACTCAAGCCCCAAAGCAACCGAGTTACTGGCAGCATTAGCGCTGACCCCGAGCGCCATACCATTCATGGTTGCATTAGACAGACTGCCAATAGCAATAGCAGTCCCAAACTCTGCTTTCGCTGTATTCCCGATAGCGATGGAACCATGACCTTCAGCTACTGTGGATGGTCCAATGGCAACTGAGTTACCATCCGCAGCCTGAGCTCCGCCCCCAATCGCAACCGAAGCGCCACCACTCTTTGTATCTTGCCCAACAGCTACAGAATCACGGCTATTCGCGTTAGAATTACTGCCAAAAGCAACACCCAGCCCCGTACCGTCCGTATTATTCTCAGCAGCATTTACAACGCCGGTCATACCGGCACATAGTGCAATGACCGTCAAAGCCGCAACGAGGCTTTGACTCGGACAGGATTTCGTCGTCACGGATTTACTATTCCGTTTGGCAAATTCTGATACAACGACATAGCAGTGCCTTGCTTTATTCCAAATAACCTTGTACATTTTATTCATTTTTAACCGCCCCTTTTACGTCCTCAACAAAGTAATAAATATTCGCCATTTAAAACGGATTGTTAAGACATGATTTCTCTAGTTTTAATTCTATATATATGGTTTAAAATTGTCAACTAGACGTTTTATATTTGACACTCATCATATTTGAATCTCATATTTATTCTCAAATAAACATAAATTTCAAATAAACACTTTACGTAAATTAAGGGATAAAATCCAGTAAATTACTATATTATAAGATGTTTTAGCACCTAATTTTCGTATTTCAGTTCACACAAGACTTTGTATCCCATTAAAGAAAATTCATTTCACGAGAGTGATTATTTTTTATATTTTATGACGCAAAATCGCCACTACATTGAGCTATAATAGACTTTAATGGATCCGTTTTTTTCATTAGATCATTTTAATTAGACGATAAAATAAATTGGGGGTTCATCGATACAATTGACCCGGTTATTGTGGTTTCCGATATATATACTCATTTCGTTCACCGAAAATTTTATATTTCGAATAAAATAATTAAATTTCACAACACAACAAAAAAAAACACCGGAACCCCTATATTCTAAGGGATTCCGGTGTTCCGGAGGCCATCTTTAGATGGACATGAACACTTATTTATTTTTGGTTAATTCTGCAACAGCGGCCATCAATTCTTCAATCTTCTGGTCCTGTGCTTCGAGTTTGCTGTTCTGCTGAGATACGACAGATTTCAAGCTGTCAATTTCTTGTGCCATGGCTTTCTTGGACGAGTAGGTCTTCGTTTCGCCCTGGCCGATTCTCCAGGTTACGCCGGCATTGACCATATTTTCACCGCCGCCGTAGGACGAACCGATGCTGAACATGGTATCGTTATTCGGGCGATAGAAGGCACCGACTGCGACAGCGCTGGCACCGCGGTAGTTACCGACACCGGCTGCAACTTCCCAACGGGAATCGGGATCGAAGTCCAAGGGATGGAGGGCTGCCAAGGCGGCTGCACCGGCACCGACGCGATCGACGCGATCGTCGAGGCGGTTGATGCGGTTATTCATTTCGCCCATGCCATTGCCGATATTGGTAACGACGTTGTTCAACTGGCTGACGTTTACAGCATCCGTATCAGCTGTACCGGCAGCTACGTTATGTACCTGGTTGCCGCCCATGCTGATCGTATCGTTGGTAAGTTTGATATCCGATTTGGACGAATCGGTTGCAGCAATGGTTACACCGCTGTTATTGACCGTCGTGTTGCCGGTTTTGACTGTCGTCGTCGTGACCGTGTCACCGGTAATGGACGTTGTGGTATTGCCGGAGCCTACGGTAATGCTGTCGCTGGCCGTCAGGGTCTTGGTGTCTACACTATCAAGACCGGAGAGTTTCGAGGACAACTTAATGTCAAAACCGTTGCCGGCTTCGTTGTTTACAACACCGATGTTGCCTTCCGTCAAGCTGGAGGTATCAGCGCCGCCTTTGAGGTTCAAGGTGTCGTCTTTACCGAGTTCAATTTTTTCACCAGAATCACTGACGAAGCTGCGTTTAGAATTGTTGATTTCACCGATGCTGGTGTTGATATCGCTGATGTTGCCTGCAAGCTGAGCCAACTGGCCTTCCGTGGCTGCACGATCGGCTACGTAGTTGTTCGGATCCCAAGTCGTATTGTCGAGACCGGTAATATACTGACCGCTTTCAGTCGAACCGTTGGTGGTCGTAACGTCCTGGTTGCCCATAACGATACCGCCGTTAGCTGCGTCGCCGATGACGACCTGGCCGTTGGAGCCGTCGACCGTTACCTGGTTGGAGCCAGTGCCGGCCGTAATGGTGGCATTGCCGCCGTTTACCGTGACCTGGTTGGCATCGGTACCTGCCGTAATAGTCGAGGTCGTGCCGTCAACGGTTACCTGCTGGGTTGTATCAGTAGCACTATTTACCGTAAAGGTGTCGTTCAAATTAATCGTATTGTCGTCAGCTACGGTAATATTTTTACCGGACGTCAAGGTAATGGCCGTTACATCATCACTCAATTTCGTCGACAAGGCTTTAAGCTGAGCTACGTTTACAGCATCGGTATCTAACGTACCGGCTGCTACGTTGGTAATCTGACGGGTGAGACCCGTTTCGCTGTTACCGACGGATACAGCAGCTGCCGTAGACTGCCAAGTGGAAACAAGGGCGTTGGATTGAGCCTGAAGGCTGGCTAAGGTAGTACGAGCCGTAGCGAGTTCTGCTTCTTTGGCAGTAATCTGCGAATTAATAGACGTCAAGTCAGCGCCGGTAGCCGTGTTCTTTGCCGTCTGTAAGGCAACGACTTCGCTGGACAAGGACTCTACATTAGCTTGTGCCGTAGCGATATCGGACTGAAGCTGGGTGTACGTAGACTGGTTGCTGCCCAGGATATCGGCCTGAGAGGTAATCGTACCGCTCGGATCGTAGCCGATCACACCGGAGCCAATGTTAGTTTTGGATTTGCTGCCAAGGGCTACACCGCCGGCAATATTAGCCGTCGTCTGATCGCCCAAAGCGCTGGCCGATTCAGCCGATGCGTTGGACAAGAAGCCTAAGGCTGTTGCATATTTGCCGCTAGTGGAAGCCTGGCTGCCGATAGCGCTGGAGAAATGACCTTTGGCACGCGCTGTGAAGCCGACTGCCAAGGTATTGGTGTCGTACGCTTCAGCGCCGCCGCCAATCGCCGTCGTCTGGTAGCCGTAAGCCTTGGCGTCGGTACCCATAGCCATAGCGAAAGCGTATTGATCACTTTCAAGAGGATTGGTCATCCGTTCTTCACTAACAGTGTTTTTACGTTCGTTTGGAACAGAAACGTCAGCGCTGGAACCGTCACCGGAGTTTACGCCACCTACATAAGCACGGTCACCGATAGCAAGGGAGTAAAGACCATTTGTTTCGGCACGGCTACCGATAGCCGTAGAGCTGCCACTTTTAGCTTTCGCCAAATACCCCATAGCCATAGCATTATTGGCAGATGCAGAAGAGAAATTACCAAGGGCCATAGAAAGATACTCAGTGGCCGAAGAGTTTTGACCCAAAGCCATGGACGAAGAAGCCGTTGCTTTAGACTCAATACCGAGGGCTACGCCGCCTTTAGCTGCCTGAGAAGTAGAACCGATGGCAACAGAGCCTGCATCGGTTGCACTGGAACGGTTACCGATAGAGATGGCACTCGTCCCCGTAGCAGATGCTTGGTTACCAAGAGCTACAGCACGTTCAGCACTGGCGGTGGTGTAAGCACCCAAAGCGGTAGCTAAATTACCGGCGGCTTTAGAAGCCCCACCAATCGCGACAGAATTAGTTCCCGTAGCACCGTCATTATTTTTGTTGCCGGTTAATGTAGAATTTACGGAAACATAGGAGATTTTATTAGCATCAACAGTAGCACTCAAGGTGTTAAGGCTGGTGTTCAAAGTGCTAATATTAGAGTTTATAGTACTAATATTAGTGTTTACATCGCTAATATCGGAGTTTACATTGCTTTCCAAAGCTTTGAGCTGAGCCACATTTACAGCATCATAATCGTCAGCACCGGCTGCAAGGTTGGTGATACGACGACGGTTTTCAGCTACCGTATTGCCACTTGCATCGGTATAAGAAGCATTACCTACGGATACGACACCATTGCTTGCCTTGAACGCTTCGTTTGTCAAATAACCGGTAGTCGCTACACCGGTAGTATCGGCTAAGGAGTTCGAACCTAAGGCAACGGAATTACTGGATTTAGCAGTCGCACTATTCCCTAATGCCAAAGAGTTAGCCGCCGAGGCTGTAGCAGCGTTACCATAAGCAGCTGCATTGGAGGACGTTGCTTTAGCCTGAAAACCGGTAGCGACTGCATAATAGGCGGTAGCTTGGGATCCATAACCATTAGCAATAGAATAGTGGCCTGTTGCTTGTGCAGTATTACCGATGGCAGTGGAATATCTGCCGGACGCAGTCGCACTGCTACCTAACGCATAGGCATAATTAGCCGTTGCCTGAGCGCCATTACCAATAGCAGCACTGTTAGATGAAGAAGCAGTAGCACCGTTACCGAGAGCGATAGCGGAAGGCCCGGACGCGGTAGCACCATTACCAATAGCTTCACTGCTGGAACCGGAAGCTGTTGCCGTATTACCAATAGCCGTAGCATTAGAGCCGGTCGCTTTGGCCGTATTTCCTACTGCGGTATTAGCTGCAGCGGTTGCTTCGGAAGAAGTACCGTAAGCTACACCATTGCCGGTACCCGTTGCGGTATCAGCCGCACCAGCAAGACCGGTCACACCCATGGAAAGGGCCAGGACTGTAAGAACAGCCGCTAACGTCTGAGCGGGCTGCGATTTAATCGATACAGCCTTACCGCTTCTCTTCGCTAATTCCGATACGACGACATAGCTGTTTTTTACCTTGCTCCAGATGACCTTATATTGTTTGTTCATATCCAAATCTCCTTTATAAAAAGAACATAAATCCCATATTTTCCTAATTTGTTATCTAATCGAGTTTTCTAAATAGTTAAGAACTTGTATTTCTTAGTTTTCTTGATTTTACACTAAGTCGACAGAATTTGTCAATAATGCATTTTGGAGAATTCATATCCAAAACGAATTGTACATTGCATCACAGTTATAACTCGGGGATTTAGTCCATTAGGTTTTATTTCTTTAACAAATAAAAAACGAGGCTCCCCGCAAGAGAGGAGCCTCGCTCGGCTTGTTTATGCCGTTGAAGATTTTCCGACGACTTATTTCGTTAAGGCTGCTACAGCCGCCATTAATTCTTCAATCTTTTTATTCTGCTCATTAAGTTGTTCACTTTGTGCTTCAATTTTATCGTTCTGCTGAGATACAACCGATTCTAAATCCGTAATCTTTTGTGCCATAACTTTCTTGGACGGGTAGTTGATCGTTTCGCCATCGCCGATTCGGAAGGTTACGCCAGCGTTGATCATGTTTTCACCACCGCCATAGGAGGAGCCGATGCTGACCAAGGTGTTGACGTTCGGGCGATAGAAGGCACCGATGGCAACGGCGCTGGCGCCGCGGTAGTTACCGATACCGGCCGAGATGTCCCATTTAGCTTCCGGGCTGAATTCCAGCGGATGGAGAGCTGCCAGGGCAGCGGCACCGGCACCGACGCGATCGACGCGACGATCGAGGTTGCCGATACGGTTGTTCATTTCATTCATACCCGTGCCGATGTTATTGATGGCGCGGTCGAACTGGCCTTTGTTTATCGCATCCGTTGCTTCCGTAGCATCGCCGACGTTTTGAACCTTGTTGCCACCCATGTTTACATTGTTGTTCTGGATGGTGATGTTCTTCGACGAATCTTCGTTTACAATCTTCAGGCCATCGTTGTTGATAGTCGTGTTGCCCGTCGTTACGGAACCGGTGTTTACCGTATTGCCTTCGATGGTCGTCTGGTTGTCACCGGTACCAACGGTAATCTTGTTGTTTACTTCGATGCTGTTCAGATCTTTGAGATCTTTAGACAACTTGATGTCGAAGCCTGTACCGTCGCTGTTGTTGACGACGCCGATGTTGTTGTCAGAGAGGTTGTTGGCATCAGCGCCGCCTTTGAGCTTCATCGGATCGGTGTTCTTCCGGGTTACCTGATTATCGGCACCGCTGTCACTTTCGAATACGCGGCTGGAAGATTTAACGGCTGTGTCGATGTCGCTGATCTGTTTGGAGATGCTGTCGGCGACGTCTTTCAGCTGACCTTCCGTAGCAGCCCGGTCTTCAACGATACCGGTGTTAGCAGGATCCCATTTCGTGTTGTCGAGACCGGTAACGTATTTACCGCTCTGGGAATCCGTCGTGCCGTCCGTTTTAGTACCTTCTACGGTTTGGTTTCCGATGGAAACAGCGCCCTTAGTGGCATCACCGACGGTGACCAGACCGTTGTTGCCGTCCACCGTGACTTTACCGTCGCCGGTACCGGCTGTGATCGTGGAGTTAGTGCCATCAATAGCCACTTTATTGGAGCCGCCATCGCCGGCAGTGATGGTACCGTTGGTGCCGCTCATAGCGACATTGTTGCCGGCTGCATCACCAAGGGTAACGTCATCAGCCAAGGCAACCTGAGTACCGGCGCCGTTAGCGAGTTCAGTGACGGTGATATTTTTACCGGCTACTACTTTGTTGGCAGCGACATTTGAGTTAATCGTGTCGTAAACGGATTTCAACTGATCTTCCGTAGCTGCACGGCCGCTGACATAACCGTTGGTTTCCGGATTCCAAGTGATGTTGCTTAACCCGGTGATGTAGTTGCCCGTTTCAGAGCCGCCATTGGTGTTGGCTACCGTCTGGTTGGCAATGTAAATTCCTTCACCGGCTGCAGAACCACCGACGCGGACACTGTTCAGACCGTTCAAGTCTTTCGACAACTTAACCTGTAAGGTATCGTCGCCAGATTTTACAACGCCGATGTTGTTATCGGACAGGTTGTCGCTGGCAGCCCCACCAGTAATGTTGAGGGTGCCGTTATTTTTCGTCGTAACCTTAGCCGTAGAGTCGTCACCGGCAAAGTTCAAGGCTACATTGCCTACTTGACCGGAAATATCGTCCATAGTGGCAATGTTATCAACCGTGAAGTTTGTGCCGTCATTACGGGTAATGGTCAAGGTATTATTAGCCAGGGATGCGCCGTTGATGTATTTATCCTGCAAGCCACTGACTGTGACGGTATCACCATTTTCCATGGTTAAGGTCATGGAGCCGGTGCCGTTATCAGCATAGGTTGCCGTGCCGGATTTAATAGTGCTGCCCTTGAGCTGTGATACGTTGACGGCATCGGTGTCCGCTTCGCCGGCTGCAACATTGGTAATCTTCTGACCGCCGTTGCTCAGGCCTGCGCTGGACAATTTAACGTCGTTATCGAAGGCGATGCTGCCATCAGCCATGGTGAGGTCCTTGGCCAACTTGACTTTCAAGGCATTGTCGCCGTCTTTGACGACGCCGATGTTGTCTGCCGTTGTAAATTCAGTAGCCCCACCAGTAATGTTCAAGGTCTGACCATTGCCGCGAGCAATCGTAGCGGTGGCGTCATCACCAGTGAAGTTCAGGGTGGTGTTGCCTGCATCTTCAGCAGCTGCCGCAACCTGTTTGAGCTGAGCTACGTTGACGGCGTCCGTATCCTGCATACCGGCAGCAACACCGGTAATCTGGCGAGTTGCCGTTGCAGCGCCGCCGTCCGTCGGAACACCGACCGACACAGCTGCTAAAGTGGATGTCCAAGTAGCGGAAGTATCTGTCGATGCAGCTTTGTTTACTACATCATAGCCGGCAACGCCTGCTGCTACGCTGGCTTCGGAGCCGGAGCCCAAGGCTACGCCATCATCTACAGTTGCGTTAGCATTGTTACCTAAAATAACTGCATTTTTAGCGGTTGTCGCCATCGTTGCATCAGCAGAACCTAAAACAACCGTCTTATTAGCGCCGGTCAAGGAGCGTCTATCACCAATTACAACAGCGGTTGTCGTATCAGCTACGGTATTATTGATACCGGTTACCGTTACATTATCTACGTTGGTTGCCGTGTTGCCATAGCCGGTAACAGAGTTGTACCGAGCCGTATTTCCTCTTACGCCGCTAACCGTGTTGTTTACACCGATAATAGCCGTATTCTGTGTGTAGTCAGCCGTGTTACCGCCACCGATAGCCATAGTGGAACCACCACCATTAGAGCTTTGAATACCGGTACGCAATGTATCAACCATGTCATCAACGGTTAAGTTGCTGGTCAATGTATCAACGCCGCTGATGGATTGAACCGAGTTAGTAATCTTATTGCCTGCACCGTAAATCAAGGCACCGTTAGCATTTTCAGTAATATTAGCAATACCTACAATGCTGTTTGCAATACCACTATTGCCACTATAACCGGCAGAACGAATGCTGTTCAAAGAACCGACTACATTGGCACCGAAGTTTTGAGAACCATAGAGCAAGCTGTTGAAACCGCCGGCACCGGTAAAGTCACCGGTCATAACGGAGTAAGCCCCTAACATGCTGCCCATAGCGCCTTTATTGTAGGAGTTGGAGCCGATAGTCGTCATGCCTACGAGGTTTGCCTGGGACTGATCGGTAATTTCAGAACCGCCCATGGTGTAGCCTTTCATCGTATGGTTACCAATCTGAACGCTTGCCGTACGAGCATAGGCGTTGGTCCCGATGGCAATACCGCCCGGAGATACATCGGCATTAATCGGAAGATCACTACCGGAAGCATAGTTGTCCGGGGTGAAGCTCAAGGCTTTATCCTGTTTCCCACTACCGTTCAATACAACTGCATTTTTACCGATAGCAATACTTGTCAAATCAAGACCATTGGTAGTAACGACTGCTTTATCGCCAATAGCAATACTGCTTGTACCGGTAGAATTGCCGCCATTACCTAAGATCTGAGCACTATTCCCGATAGCAATAGAGTTTTGTGTATTAGCTACAGCGCCTACACCGGCTGCCAAGGCATTTGCACCTTTAGCACCATCATTATTATAGTTACCTGCTGTAGTAGAGGTAGAATTTACACTGTAGAAATGTGTTTTATTAGCATTTACCGTATTGGTAAGGTTGGTAATATCTGTGCTGGATGCGATACCATCAACGGTAACCGTGCCACCGTCATTACGGGTAAGGGTCAAGGTATTGCCGCTCAAGGCTGCGCTGGTTACGTAGGTGTTTTTAAGACCGCTTACGGTAACGTTATTGCCTGCCGAGTCGGTCAAAACCAAGGTTCCGTCACCGTCGGTATAAGAAACGGTACCGCTGGCCAAGGTCGTGTTGGTATCGGTCGCTTTAATGGTATAGGTCGTGGAGCCATCTGTTTCCGTAGCAGAAGTAATGGTTACGTTTTCGCCTTGTTCCAAAGTGACTTTGGAGGCCTTGAGCTGGGCGACGTTGACCGCATCCGTATCCTGCATACCGGCTGCAACACCGGTAATCTGACGAGTTGCCGTAGCAGCGCCGCCGTCAGTCGGAACGCCGACAGAAACAGCAGCTAAGGTCGATTTCCAGGTTGCGGAGTCAGTCGTGGAGGCGACTTTCGTATTGGGGTCATAGCCGGCCACACCGGAAGCAACACTGGCTACAGAATCGGAGCCTAAGGCGACGCCGCCGTCAACGGTTGCGTTGGCATTGCTGCCGATAGCAACAGCATTACTAGCTGTCGTTTCTGTCGCGGCTTTTGCAGAACCGATTACAACTGTATCAGACAACTCAGATAAGGTTCTGTTCGTACCCAATACAATAGTGTTATCTACATTCGTCGCCGTATTGTTAAAGCCGGTTACGGAGTTGTACTGGCTAATGTTGCTGCTGGTACCGGTAACAGTGTTGTTGACACCGATAATAGAAGTTTTCTGAGTATAGTCAGCCTTATTGCCGCCACCGATAGCAAGCGTAGCACCACCACTCTGAGAATTTTTAATGCTAGTCATCAAAGTTTGTTGCAATTCTTGGGCAGACGCACCACCGCTGGAAGGCGCGGAAATAGAAGTGATCGAGTTGGTAATTTCATTGCCGGCACCAAAGATTAACGCACCATTGGAGTTGGCCGTTCTATTGGCCGTACCGATGACGCTGCTGGCAATACCGGAATAATTAGAGGAGGATGTAGCCGATTCAATGCTGTTCAAAGAGCCGTAAATGTTAGCACCGAAGTTTTTCGTAGCTTTTAATGCATCAAAAATACCGGCAAAGCCTCCCAAGCCTTGGTAGTCTGAACTCGCAATAGAGTAAGCGCCATTTACAGTGGAGAAAGATCCGGAGTTGTAAGCATTAGCACCCAGGGTTGTAGAGTTAATATACAAAGACTTCGCTCTTACACCGGTATTAGAAGAACCGTCAACAGTTACATCACCAAGTGCTCCCACATATTTATGGTCGCCAATCATGACGCTGCCGGAACGGGCATAGGTATTCTGACCGATGGCAATGCCGGCGGCCAACTGCGTTAAATCAGTCTGACCAAAGGTAAAGGTCTTTTCCTGTGTTCCATACATATTTTCTACATAGGCATTATTGCCGATAGCAATACTACCTACCTGATTAACATAATTGCTGGTTTTCGCCCCATCGCCTTGTATAATATCGGCAGCTTGAACGGTAGCAACGTTCGAAACAGAGAAGATGGCAAAAGCAGCTAATACGGCCGCTGCCGAAACGTACTGACGCGAGCCGCTCGACACAGGCTTGCTGTGACTCTTTGCGATTTCAGAAACTACAACGTAGCAGTTCTTTACTTTACTCCAAACAACTTTGTAAATTTTGTTCATATTCATTTCCCCCAATAGCGCGGATAATTAAAATACACGAACGACAAAAAACAGTCATAATGTTACGGTTTAAAAATTGGCAGACCAGCCTTTCCGGTCTTCACCTATACATCTTTACTTCAGACATATACTATTTTTTTACATAGCCCCTTCTCAGCTATCCCCTCCATATACTGCCTTTTACGTTGGTATCGTTTTAATTTGACCTATATACTCCAACTTTAAAACAGGTAGTCATTAATGTGTACTTTTATGGTGTAATTCTAATATATTGTTCTAAATTTTGTCAATAAAATAAATACTAAGTTTCCATTACAAATCGATATTGCCTATTTCAAAATTATCATATTTTAATTTTTCTTTACAAATGTCTCTTTGAAAACTTGAAAATTGCCACAAAAAGACCCTCTGAAAAGAGGGCCCTTCTGCTGCGATATCGCGTTTACACGATACTCGGGTTATTCTATTTTTTCAATTCCGCAATGGCCTGCATCAGTTGTTCAATCTGCTTGCTCTGTTCATCCAATTGCTGACGCTGAGCTTTGAGTTCATCGGTCTGAGCGGCCAGTTGTTCGCTCTGAGATTCAATCTTGGTATTCTGCGCTGCCAACTCGGAGTTTTGTGCGGCCAGTTTGTTATTCTGGTCATCCACAACGGATCTCAAGCTGTCGATTTCCTGGGCCATAGCATCTTTCGACGGGTAAGCCTTCGTCGTACCTTCACCAATTCGCCAGGTCACGCCGGCATTGACCATGTTTTCACCGCCGCCGTAAGACGAGCCGATGCTGATCATCGTGTCGTAGTTCGGACGATAGAAGGCGCCGACAGCTACGGCATTCGCACCGCGGTAGTTGCCGATACCGGCCGAAACTTCCCAACGGGTATTAGGATCGTATTCCAAAGGATGAAGAGCTGCCAAAGCTGCCGCACCGGCACCGACGCGGTCGACGCGGTTATCGAGCTTGTTGATCTGATTGCCGAGTTGATTCATGCCGGAACCGATGTTGGCAACCGTGTTATCAAAGGTACTCTTATTAATGGCATCCGTCGGATTCTTAGCCTCTCCAACATTGGAAATAGTTTTACCGCCCGCATCAATGCCATCTGCCGTGATAGACGGACCATCCTTAATCGTAAGACCATCATTGTTCATGGTCGTATTGCCCGTCGTCACTGAACCAGTCGTAACCGTATCACCGCTGATGACCGTCGTCGTGTCGCCGGAACCAACAGTAATGCTGTCGCTAGCTGTTAAGGTCTTCGTGGATACACTGTCAAGATTGGAAAGTTTAGACGATAACTTCACTCTAAAACCTTTAGTGCCATCGTTTACAACACCGATATTATTTCCAGTTAAGGAATCTGCATCGGCACCGCCTTTGATGCTTAAAGTTTCAGCATTGCCAACTTCGATTTTAGTTCCGGTGTCGCTAATAAAATCACGTTTAGCATTTTGAATAGCTTCGATATCAGTATTGATGTCGCCGATTTCAGTGCTGATACTATTCACCGCATCACGCAGTTGACCTTCGGTAGCAGCACGGTTTTCAACGATACCATTTTCTGCCGGATTCCATGTCGTATTTTCGAGACCGGTAATATAATTGCCAGTCTTATCCGGATTAATTACATTGCCGTCTTTATCGGTAGCTGTATCAGCTTGTTTACCAACGACAATGCCATTGCTTCCACCGACGACAACCTGGCCTTTAGAGCCATCAACAGTTACTTGATTCTCCTCAGTACCAGCCGTAATCGTAGCGTTGCCGCCGTTGACAATGACCTGATTGTCTCCGGTTCCTGCCGTAATCGAAGAGGTTTTGCCGTCAACCGTTACCTGCTGACCAGGAGCATCTGTGCTATTCAAAGTAATCGTATCATTCAGATCGATGGTATTGGTCTTTACACCATTGTCATCGGTCGTCGTATTAATCGTAATATTCTTACCGGAAGACAGTTTACTGTCCGTAGCGTCTTGAGTCAACTTCGTTGACAAGGCCTTAAGCTGAGCCACGTTGACGGCATCGTAATCATCAGCGCCACCAGCTACGTTCGTAATACGACGTCGATTAGCCGCTACTGTATCATCACCAATGGTATATTCGGTATTCCCTACGGAAACAACACCATTTGCAGCTGTAAACGCTTCATTGGTTAAGTAAGCTTCCGTTTTTACGCTATCAGGAATATATGCCAAGGAATTTTGGCCCAAAGCGACAGAGTTATCCGATGCAGCACGAGCCTTCTGACCAATAGCAACACCGTTACTTACAGTACCTGTACCATCTAAGGTATTGGTAATCGCGTAGGAACCAATAGCAATGGCATTATCGCCATATGCTCGAGCCCAGTGACCAAGCGCTGTCGCTTCTTTGCCATTGGCATAAGCCTGTTTTCCTAGGGCCGTTGCATAGTTGCCTTTACCGATGGCCATAATACCAACGGCCAAGCTATTGGTATCATGCGCTTCAGCACCGGCACCCAAAGCTGTATTCTGATAACCAAAGGCTTTAGCTGCATTACCGATAGCAACGGAGTTCATTTGTGCTTTTTCTGGAGCAATCACCGTATCATCATCTACAATAGAGGTGCTGTTTCCTGGTACGCCTTGTTCAGGATCAGTTGTCCGTTTAGGCCCGATATAAGCATTTACACCCATGGCCACCCCATTGTTAGCCGTGCTTTCTGTAAGTGCCCCATACCCCAAGGCAATACTCTGATTACCGTTCGCCTTTGTTTGAAGACCAATAGCTACTGTATTTGCTTCATTTGCTTCTGTTTCACGACCAATAGCTACAGAATCATTTCTAGTTACTTTTGCAGCATAACCAATTGCCACCGCTTGATTGGCAGCTGCTGTAGCACCATATCCCATAGCTACAGCAACTGTACCAGAAGCGTTACTTCCAGCCCCAGCGGCAATACTCCAGCCGCCTGACGCACTCGCTCCATTACCAATAGCTGTATCAGCTGTCTTAGTAGCTTTAGCATTAACACCGGCAGCTAAAGCACCAGCCCCTGTGGCCCCATCATTATTTCTGTTTGCAGCTTCAGTAGAATTTACCGAGAAGTAACGTGTTTTATTAGTATCCAAAGCACTCGTCGAAGCTATACCACTTACCGTATAGGTCGTACCGTCATTACGTGTAAACGTAATTGTATCGCCGTTTAATGCAGCACTATCAGTTATCGTATCCTTCGCATTAACAGTATATCGAGTATATCCCTCACTCGTATCTTTATCTATGCTACTAATATTTTTACCGGCGAGGACTTCTACTTTGGCGGCTTTAAGCTGAGCGACATTTACCGCATCTGTATCAGTAGATCCGGCTGCCACGTTGGTAATTTGGCGAGTAAGACCTTCTTCATTATTACCGATAGATAACGCACTCGTACCGGATATCCATGGTGCCACCAACACACGATATTGTTTCATAGCATCTAAAGCTTTTTGATCATTTTCCGGCGTCGGATTTTGATTTCGTTCATAAATCGCGGCATTTGCAGCGTCTAGTGCCGCTTGCATTTCGGATGTAAAAACAAAATCTCCACCGACAGTCGGATCATACCCAAGATAATTGCCATCTCGATCCGTAACGGAATATGAACCTAAAGCGACTCCGTTTGCCAATGTAACATTGGCACTTCGCCCAATAGCAACACCTTCGTAAGCGTTATCTGCTGCTGTTGCCAAATAACCAAGCGCGATACTATTCTCCAGCAAGGCGTTAGCATAAGCACCAATTGCAACAGTTTGATAATCTTTTGCTTTTGCAGCTCCACCGATAGCAATCGCATAATTCTGGGAGGCATTAGCCGCCGAACCGAGTGCCACAGCACTTGAAGCCGTTGCCTCTGAACGTTCACCTATAGCAGTGGCCATACTTCCCGTCGATTTACTATTACTACCGATAGCGATAGCATCGCCGGCACCTGCTAAAGCACCTTTACCAATGGCCGTATCAAAAAGCCCGGTAGCCGACGCATCTATGCCAATCGCCATGGCATGTGATCCTGTTGCACCTTTATTATCTTCATTGCTGTTTACGACAAAACCTTCAGGATTGACACTAAAGAAGCTAATCTTATTGGCGTCAACTTTAGTATTTACAGCCTTCAACTGCGCCACGTTAACCGCATCAGTATCTTCGGTACCGGCAGCAAGGTTGGTAATCTGTCGAGTTTCTTTACCTTTTACACCAACACTGACAGCTCCGCGATTGCTATTCCAAGTAACAGAATCAGCATTATCCGTCTGGAACTGCGTTAATGCATCACCGGTTACGCCCGGTACATAACCGAATAATTCACCGGCTTCACGGTCAGTTTTTGCATAGGCCCCTAAGGCAACCGCCGTATCTTTACTGGCATTGGCATAGCTGCCTAAGCTAAGCGCATCTTCAGCGGAAGCAATCGTTCCGGAGCCTAATGCAACGGCACTATCTTTAAGTGTCATCGAGTTATTCCCGATAGCCACCGAAGTATCGCCAATTGCTGTTGAATATAAACCTACAGCAACTGCACCAAGATTATGGGCCGTTGCACGACTGCCAAGAGCGGTTGCACCGTAAGCTTCACCATTTCTTGATTTTAATGCGTCTGCTGTATCTTTCGTAGATTCCACGGCATATTCTCCATCATCATCCTTGGTAATCGTCTTAGTTCCTTGGGAACCGTCAGTAATGACAATTTTATCACCGGAGTTTTGCGGTAATGCCGAAACCATAGCTCCCGTACCGACTACAGTCGCTTGTGTCGTATCAATCGCATAGGCATTGTTACCAATAGCAATAGCACTCTTACCACCATCAACAAGAGAGCTAACCCCCAATGCTACCGAGTAATCGCCGGTACGCCCCGAGCCGCTTGAAGCCGTTTTAATCACAGAATCGAAGCCAACTGCCGTGACAGAACTGCCGGTTGCTTTAGCACGTACCCCTAAAGCAGTAGAGGCTACACCGGTTGCACTCGTTTCATAGCCAATAGCCAGCGCTGCCATAGATCCTGCCGCCGCTGAAGCATCTTTACCAATAGCAATTCCACCAGTATAACGAGCTTTGGCATTCGGTCCAATAGCAATTGTATCCGTACCCGTTGCACCGGAATTATCTTGGTTCCCGGTTATCGTAGATTTAACAGAGAAATATTGGATTTTATCATTATCCATTTTAGTAGATAACGCTTTTAATTGAGCAACGTTTACTGCATCGCTATCTTCAGTACCTGCCGCCACATTTATAATTTGACGAGTCGATTCTGTTGTACCAACAGATACAGCACCATAACCTGATTTATATGGACTTATCAGTTTATTAATTTGTGAACGTATTGCATTCTTCTGTTCCGTTGTCAAAGATGTATCGGAGAGTTGCGTATTCAAAGCATTATATTCATCCGCAAATCCCCATGCTTGAGCAATTGCTGCATTATTCGTTGACGGCGCAGTTTGAGTCATCGGATTATAGCCGGTAATACTGCCTCCCCTGTCTGCCACAGAGATATAACCTAAAGCTACTCCATTAGACTTGGTAACGCTCGCCGATCTACCAATGCTGACGCCATTTGTTGCCCCATCCGTTGCCTTAGCAAAATACCCAATAGCGACACTACTGTCTTTTTCTGCCTTAGCAGAGGCCCCAAGTGCAACACCTTGCGATGCAGTCGCCTTAGCATAATGCCCTAAGGCAACAGCAGTACCAGCACCTTCTGTATAATTACCGATAGAAATGGCATTCGCACCTGCTGTTGAAGCATTATGCCCCATCGCTATCGACGTAGATCCCACTGCACTACTTTTTTTACCAATAGCAATGGATGTAGCCCCAGTTGATACAGCGGCTTTACCGATAGCAATCCCTTCTGTGCCACTAGCCGAAGCATCTATACCAATGGCCATGGCATGGATACCGGTAGCACCCTCATTATCGGCGTTGCTGGTTACTAAGGAACCACTCGGTTTTACGCTGAAGAAGCTAATCTTGTTGTCATCAACCTTATCATTTACAGCTTTTAACTGCGCTACGTTTACTGCATCATAAGAATCGGCACCACCGGCCACATTCGTAATGCGGCGACGGTTTTCAGCTACTGCATCATCGCCAATTTTATATTCCGTATTCCCCACTGATACGATGCCATTGTCTGCCGAAAAAGCTTCATCAGTTAAATACGCCTTAGTAGCTACACCGGTTGGAATATATGCTAAAGAATTCTGACCTAAGGCAATAGAATTATTCGAAGCAACGCGGGCTTTTTGCCCGATAGCAATAGCATTATTTACAGAATCGGTGCCATCTAAAGTATTCGTTATCGAATACGAACCTATTGCAATCGTATTATCGCCATAAGCACGCGCCCAATGACCGAGTGCCGTAGACTCTAAACCATAGGCACTGGCTTGCTTACCAATGGCACTCGCATAATTTCCTCTGGCATGAGCTGCCACACCAACAGCTAAAGAGTTAGTGTCATATGTTTCAGCGCCGGCACCCAAACTCGTATTCTGATATCCATAAGCTTTTGCTGTATTACCAAGAGCTATAGAGTTCATATGATCTTGATTTGGTTTCCCGGAAGACGTATCATCATCAGTAACGTCTAAGGAGTTATCCGGAACACCTACGGATGGTTGACCACCGGGAGTCACTTCAGCCCCGATATAAGAACCGATGCCAAGAGCAATACCATTAACGGCCGTAGTCGTTGCCGTTGCCTCACGCCCCATAACAATCGAGTCATTCCCGGCTGCCACACCGCTTAAACCAATCCCAATCGACGCAAGCCCCGTAGCCTGTACCGATCGCCCAAGAGCAACAGATGCTTCGTTAGTAGCTTGACTCTGTAACCCTATAGCCACCGATTGTAAACCACTAGCTTGAGCCGCATAACCCTGTGCTATTGATAAATAACCTGATGACTCTGCCTGCAAACCAAGAGCTATACTAAAGTCACCCGATGCATTAGCACTATTCCCAACGGCAACACTGGCAGCATTAGGCGCCTTTGAGCCCTTACCATATGCCACACCGGATCCCGTCCCGGTAGCCGTATCGGCAGCCATGACGCCTGACGTCATTCCGGCACAAAGGGCCATCACGGTAAGAGACACTACCATCGTTTTACTTATCCGCGACCGAGTCGTTACTGATTTCCGATCTGTTCCTACTAATTCAGATACGACAACATAACAATGCCGCACTTTGCTCCAAATAACTTTATAAATTCTATTCATGTCTTTTCCTCCTGTATTCTTTAGTTGAAAAAAAAATATAAAAAGAAACGAACAATGAAATAAAATATAAAAATTTAATAAATTGTTATTATTTGTTATTTATTCTATATAGTATTTATATAGTTGTCAATAAATTTCACTTATTATATCCATATTAATTAAGAATCTTACCTTTTATTACGATTTCAATATGTTTTTCGGGAATATATAAAGTTTCAAGAAAATAAAAATCAGGGCCTTCTCAAAGGAGAGGACCCCGATCTTATGGTAAGAACTATCAGAGGCTTATTTCTTCAAATCTGCAATAGCCTGCATCAGTTGTTCAATCTTCTTATTTTGTTCAGCCAATTGCTGGCTCTGTTCTTCAATCTTGCTGTTCTGAGCTTCGATCTTATTGTTCTGCTCAGACAGTTTGCTGTTCTGCTGATCTACGGTGGATTTCAAGCTGGTGATTTCCTGAGCCATGGCATCTTTCGACGTATAGGTCTGAGTTGCACCTTCACCAATCCGGAAGGTTACACCAGCGTTCACCATGTTTTCACCACCGCCGTAGGACGAGCCGATGCTGACCATCGTATTGTAGTTCGGGCGATAGAAAGCTCCGACGGCAACGGCATTAGCTCCGCGGTAATTACCGATACCGGCCGAGAATTCCCAACGAGACGTCGGATCAAAATCCAACGGATGGAGAGCCGCCAAAGCTGCAGCACCGGCACCGACGCGATCGACGCGGTTATCGAGTTTGTTGATCTGATTGCCGAGTTGGTTCATGCCGGAACCGATATTGGTAATCGCCGTATCAAAGGTTCCCTTATTGATAGCATCCGTGGCTGCCGTAGCTTCTCCGATGTTGTGAATAGCTTTACCGCCAGCATCGATACCATCTTTCGTTACAGACGGACCGTCGGCAATCGTCAGGCCGTCGCTACTGATCGTCGTATTGCCCGTCGTAACAGAACCGGTCGCAACCGTATTGCCGCTAATGACCGTAGTCGTATCGCCGGAACCAACGGTAATGCTGTCGCTGGCCGTTAAAGTCTTCGTGTCGACACTTTCCAGTCCGTTAAGTTTAGACGATAATTGAACTTTAAAGCCTTTACCATTGTTTACAATGCCGATATTTTTGTCCGTCAACGAGCCCGTATCAGCACCACCGGTAAGACTTAAGGTATCCGTTGTCCCGATTTCAACCTTCGTTCCACTGTCACCGACAAAGGTCTGTTTCGTATTTTTTATACTGTCATTGATCTTACCGATTTCAGTACCGATAATATCTTGTAACTGACCTTCTGTAGCGGCACGATCTGCGACGATATTGTCGGCATCCCAAGTCGTATTACTAAGACCTGTAATGTATTTACCGCTTTGTTTAACTACATTGCCATCAGCATCAACTTTATCGGTACCGTCGTCATTTTTGAGAGCAACCTCCTGATTTCCCATTATGATGCCGTCAGCACCACCAATAGTTACCAAGCCTTTTGTGCCATCAACGGTTACTTGATTAGCCGCATTTGTATCACTGCCTAATGTAATCGTATCTGCCAAACGTACTTTATTCGTACCGGTAGTAGTATCCTTATCTATAACAATATTATCACCGGCCGCCAACGCTGCTGCCTGTATATCAGCAGTCAGCTTATTGCCTAATGATTTAAGCTGTGCCACGTTAACGGCGTCCATATCATATGACCCGGCTGCTACTTGTGTAATCTGACGAGTCTTGCCACGATCCCCAACAGATACGGCACCAAGACCGGACTTCCAAAAACCATATTTATCCGAGCTTCTATCCTTTTTCTCTGGATCATAGCCGGCAAGACCAGCTCTTGTTTTTGCTACGGAATATGAGCCTATAGCGACCCCACCATCTGTACTGCCGGTGGTTACACTAGCTTTATAGCCAATAGCGATTCCATTTGCTATTTTGTTTACTTTTGCAGAAGTCCCAAGTACCACAGCATATTCCGACGTATCCACTTCTGCTAAGTGCCCAATAACGTTAGAACCGGTAGAGTCCTCACCTACATAAGCTTTATCGCCAATGGCAACGGAGAAAGTACTATCTACCTTTTTATACCCACCAGCCGGCTTATTTGGATCAATTCGCACACCGGTACCGATAGCAACCGAGCCATCTAAAGTAGCTTTAGCATTATAGCCAATGGCGACAGAACTGAAACCGGCATCAGATTCGCTGCCGCCTGCAAAGGCATTCTCCCCAGCATGGGATTTCCAACCAACAGCCGTTCCCTGTTGTTTATCTGCCACACTATTCTGACCGATGGCCAGAGAAGCTGCCCCAGTTGCCTTAGCATCATTATACGGGAAGCCACCCGGATTCATATCGATAAACTTAAGGCCAATGTCTATAGATGTTCCGTATTGGGTCAACTTAATGCCCCTACCGGCCAATAAATTAACGGTCGTACCGTCAGTAATCAATGCCGTCTTTCCTGTCGCGGTTGCTTCATTTTCAGTAGTTGTTGAATATACACTTCTATCAACGCCCAGCTTCCAGCCTGTATCCGAGCCATCATCTGCTGCCATGACACCAGGCACTATGCCGGCACAAAGGGCCATTACTGCAAGAGATGCCGCCAGTTGTTTCCCTCTCCGTGACCGCGTCGATATAACTTTTCCGTCTCTTTTTGCCAATTCAGATACGACGATACAGCAATGCTTCACTTTGCTCCAAATAACTTTATAAATCTGATTCATGCTTTTCCTCCTGTATTCTTTAATCCAAAAATATAAAAAGAAAATGTATGATAAAATTTAGAAGTTATCTTTTCCACAGCTCCAGCTGCCGTTATTGATTACCACCTTCTTTACTTTTCCAATTGTTAGATGTAATGCTGATAATTTATAAATTATCAGCATCATACATCTGTTCGATTTTCATTCTATAGATTATTACTATTTTTGTCAACGATTCATGTGTTTTATATGTATTTCAAATATTTATTTAGTTCCTACCAATCAGAAAAAGGGCCCCTCTCTAGAGAAGGACCCTCTTGCTTAGATGTTATATAGAAAAAAGAAGCACTCCATTATCGAAGTGCTTCTCTCTTTATTAATCAGCGACTTCCTATCCTCCCAGGGGGCCTCCCCCCAAGTACTTTCGGCGTTTGCGGCCTTAACTGCTGTGTTCGGCATGGGAACAGGTGGATCCCCGCAGCTATCGCCACTGAATTTATGTTTCAGGATTCGTATCCTGACAACTGCATAAAAATGTTTCTTGTCTTAACGACTCTGTAGTCAAGTCCTCGGTCTATTAGTACCGGTCCGCTCCATACATCGCTGTACTTCCACTCCCGGCCTATCAACCACATCGTCTTTGTGGGACCTTACTTGTTTTCACAATGAGAAACCTCATCTTTAGG
>OKVG01000109.1_pt1 | contig 89844 bp, 96 predicted proteins | sample 1606981 | NCBI WGS metagenome assembly OKVG01 (sample SAMN03281018, study PRJEB24777) | human gut metagenome | isolation source: fecal sample PR128 from 1 month old male Malay infant, vaginal delivered... | reverse complement strand
AGCTTAAACGCAATACCAAGCTTCATCGTGTTCGCAAAAACAAGAAAAAGCTTGGCAGAAGTATTGAAGAACGTCCAAAAGAAATTAGTGAACGTAATGAATTCGGTCATTGGGAATGCGATTTGGTTCTTGGACATAAGACTAAAGATGATGAAGTGCTGTTAACCTTATCTGAGCGCATGAGTCGTGAATTCTTAATTATTCGTATTCCCGACAAGACTTCTATCAGTGTCATGCAAGCCTTTAAAGAACTCCAAAGACAATACAGTGAACACTGGAATGATATTTTTAAAACTATTACCACTGATAATGGTTCAGAATTTGCGGATCTGTCCAACCTAGAAGAAGCATCCAATACACTGGTTTACTATGCCCATCCTTACACTTCTTGTGATAAGGGAACAGTTGAAAGACACAATGGTCTTATTCGCAGATTCATTCCTAAAGGAGAAGCAATAGCTAACTATTCTTTACAAAATATCATTGATATTGAAACCTGGTGCAACTCATTGCCAAGAAAGATCTTAGCTTATCATACACCAGATGAAATCTTTGAAAGAGAATTAGATCGAATCTATCAAGCAGCTTAACCAAAAGTGTTCAATTTATTATTGCAATTTACGGAAAAGAAAAATTCAGAAAATTTAGAACTTTAAATTGAAAAAAGACAGGAGAAATAACTCCTGTCTTTTTGCTATGCTATAAGTTTTTATCTTTTTTCTTAAACCATATTCTAGCAAAGTCGATTAGTGGTTTTACTTTGATAACCTTAATAAAACTATTATTTAATTTAACTTGTTTAAACTCTTTAGGAAAGTTTCTTTCAAAGGCTAGTCCTAAGTCATTAAAATCATCATATGAATCCATATCTATATTTTGGTAATCAGTCCAGATAGTCTTTCCAGTTTTATCTATCCCGGTTGCTGCTGAACAGGTTTCCGTTTTTCTATCAATTGTTGATTCAGCGTAGTGCAACATTGTGCAAGTTTCATAATCAGTTCCTAGAAAAATAATTTTACCATCATTTTGATACAAATAGTCTAAGGGACTATGCAAGCCGTAAGGCATAGCAAGTGGTTGTTTTCTAGCAATTTTAGCTTTATCTTTACCCCAAATTGCAATGGGTAGATAAGGATGGCAACTACGTACTACATCGGGTAAATTTCTAAAATATTCAGGTGTAATACCTAAACCTTCACTCAGAGAAGTATCAGGATTATATGGTGGCATATTGTCACGGACTATTTGAATCAAATCTTGTCTAACAGGAGGATATTCCCAGCTTGCGGGGTCACAATTCGTAGTGACTTCTGACGGCATCATGATTGTGCCTTGATTTATTGTTTCTTCTAAAGCATGAACCACACTTTCAGGTCCACCAGGAACATAATAAAACTTACTTAAAGCTGTATGAACCATAACCTTATCAGTAGCCTTGATCTGAGCATTAATGAAGGCATTTTTGAAATTATCTTTTGTAGTAATCGTAGTAATTATATCTTGAGTCATAATATTCTCTTTTCTTAAATTTAATTAATTATTGACTAGGACGATAGAATACTACTCTTGTTTTAATTTCTGCATTATTGATTTTGTTTTTCTTGTTACTCATTTATACTTCCTCGGTTTTAGTGTTTAATTTTTATAAAGATAATTAAATAAAAGAATGCTGTTATTACTTGCGCTATTCCTTCAAGCATAATTGCGGGAAGAACGCCAAGATTTTTAACAATAATTCCTCCTAAAAATGATCCAATTGGAATCATGCAATTAACAATACTGCTATTAATTGTGTTAATTCGTCCAAGCAGATTAGGGTGAAAGTTTTCCTGGACGAGCACACGAAAGTTAATATTCATCATACTGATCCAAAAGGTACTAAATAGAGCGAATAATAAAATTAAGATAGGAAAAATTGGGGCAATAATTGTCTCTAAAATAATTGAAATACCTGAGAGCATTAAGCAAATAACAATTAATAATCTTAACTTATTGTCTTTGACATAGAAATGTTGCACTGTGATACTACCAAGTAGTCCACCGACTGAAGAAGCAAGCTCCAAACCACCATAACTCATTGCACTCCTGTCTAAATATTGAGTTGCAAAGTAAGGTAACCCGATTGAAGAAATTCCATAGAACAAGTTGGTTATAGCAAAGGGAAGGATTAGGATCAAAATATCCTTTTCTTTTTGTAAAGCTTGCCATCCGTTAATTAGAGCTTTTAAGTAAGTACTATTTTCTTTATCTGAAGAAATTGATTGAACATTAAAGTTAAGTCGAGCATAGAATAAGAGCGCAAAAGCAAAAATTAAACCTGAAATTATAATTGTATTTTTGATGGACAAATAAGTAATTAAAATTGTTGCCCCGGCATCTAAAAATAAATCCAAAGTTTGATATGACATTTGAAAGATACCGTTTACCTTAGCTAAATTTTCTTTTTTTACAATGATTGGCAATATTTTGTCTTCAGCTGGATAAATTAATGTTGAACCAATTGTAGATAGAATATAAACAATAATTAAAAATATGATTGCGAAAAGATGTAAATTTGGATCGTTAAATAATGGAATAATTAACAAGCTAAGGATGGCTTGAATAATAGTTACTACTTGAAGTAATTTTTTAATATTTAACCGATCAATTATTGGACCTAAAGTAAATGAAAACATATCAATCGTTGAATCTGCTATAAAGATTAGCGATAGTAATATTGGTGAGTGAAAGTGGCTTTTAAAGTACCAGAGTATCGCCATATAAAACAGTGAATCAGCAATATTAGTTCCGATTCTTCCAATTAATAAGTTAACAACATTAGAATTATCTTTATTAATTAAATTTTTTAGCATTTTCCCGTTCCTTATTAAATACGTGTTTTTAAAGTATTTTGAAAGTTCAGGGAAAAGTTATCTATATTTAGTTAACAAACCCCAAACTTTCATCAAATTTGGGGACATTTCTTAAATATAGCTTAATAACTGAAAGAAAATAATTCAGTTTTAAGCTTAATCCTAAGTTATTTAGAATAAACACCTAGTTTCACCTCAATTTTTTAAGATAAAGTTAGTATAACATAGTACAAAGTAGCTTAAAATTACCGCTTAGTTGAAAAATATTACCACTTAAAAAAATATGATTGAAAATTAAAAAAGTATTAGTAAAATTAATAATAACTAAAGCGGAGGAGGGAAAATAATGACATTTAAAGAATTAATAAAAAGTAATATTCCACGTTCAATCTTAATCATGGCTTTGTACATTCTTTATGCCATTACAGGTGCATTAGGAGAATATCTATTTAAAAATTCATTGAATAATATACTTAAGGGAAATTTGAATGGGTATATTTATTGGACTTTTATTCAAGCAGGGATGGAAATAGGAGCAGCAATTTTATTACCAATTGCAACAATTGCTTTTACTAAACAAACACAGAGCTATTTACATCATATTAGAGAAGATATTATGCAGCATTACTATAATTCCGGTAATGATGAAAAGGTTTCTGAAATGCAAAATCAGTTAACAGGAAACTTAAAAATGTTAACAACTGATTTTGCTACTCCTTGGATGTCTATTTTAAGTGGAGTTCTTGAAATGTTTATTTCCATAGGAATTTTACTTAAAATGAATTGGAGTTTGGTGTTAGTTAGTGCAATATTGTTAGGGATTAATTTTTTAATTCCTAAGATTATGGAAAAGAAAACTGCACAGGCTGCTAAGCAAGTTAACATTAAAAATGAGAAATTACTCAATGCGATCGAGCATTGGCTTGGCGGTTTACAAGAATTAAGACGTTTCAGCGCTTATGGCAGATTAAGAAAACAACTTCATCAAGCAAGTGATGACTATACTAAGGCAAGTAAAAAGAGCTGCAAGTATAATACAATTTCTTATCTCTTCAATGGTTGGGGAAATTCCTTAGCACAAATTGGATTGGATTTCTTTGCTGGTATTTTATTTTTAAATCGCTCAATTTCTTTTGGTGAATTTGCAGTTGCTGGCTCATTTGGATTTGCAGTTTTCTCAGCTATTTGGGAAATTACCAGTGCAATTACACAAATCAAGTCAACAAAAGAATTACGTCAAGAAATTTCTGAACTACGTCGCAATGAAAAACGGACGGTTAAAGTCAACGCATATGGTGTTTCAGTAAAAGATCTGAAAATTTCATATGATCAAGGTGAAACTATTTCTTATCCTGATTTTACAATTAAAGCTGGAGAAAAAGTGTTACTGACTGGTGATTCAGGAACAGGTAAATCTACATTATTTGCAGTTTTACTTGGAAAATTAAAGACGCAAAGTGGAACTGTTACTTACTTAGATAAAAATAATCAACCACTTGAAAATGCTACAGTAGGTTATTTGCCTCAAGATCCTGTAGTTTTTCCAGTTTCAATTAAAGAAAATATTACGATGTTTACTAAAAAGCTTGAACAACAAGTACTTAATGTAGTTAACAAAGTTCAGCTAAGCACTGATTTAGCTAAAATGCCTGCTGGTATCAATACAGTTGTTGATTTAAAAAATGAAAACTTATCAGGTGGTCAAAGACAAAAAGTGGTTTTGGCAAGAAGTGAAATTCATCAGCAACCATTTGTTTTGATGGACGAAGTAACTAGTGCGATTGATCAAAAAGCCACTGAAAAAATTATTGATGAATTGCTAAAGACAGATCAAACAGTTTTAATGATTGCTCATAACTTTACACCAGAATTGAAGGCCAAGTTTGATCATGAAATAAAATTAGAAAAGAAGGGAGGACACAAGTAATGAATTTTAGGGAATTAATAAAAATTAATCCAGTTAGATTTTGGCTATTTGTTATACTTACTGTTTTAACACCAATCACATTAATTGGTAATACAGCACTAGTTCAATTAGAAACGACAATTGTTCTGTCACGGAATTTACGTAATTTTATAATTATTTCAGCAATAAGTTTAGTGGTTGCTGCTCTAGGCTATGTATTTATGTATATCAGTCAATATTTGATTACATATCAAGCACAAGACTTAAATAATTCAGTTAGAGATAAGATTGTTAAACACTACTTTTATGATGGCAAAAAACATCAAGTTTCTGAGATGCAAAATAGACTAACTAATGATTTACAAATGGTTAATGAAAACTACGTTGGTGCTATTTTTAATTTGCTATATGGTAGTGTTATGATCATTTCAATTATCATATATTTAATTATGTTAAATTGGATCTTATTACTAACAATTTGCTTAATTGTAGCAATTACTTTAGTCCTTCCGAAACTAATTGAGAAACCATTACAAAAAGCAAATCAACTTATTTCTGATAGCAATCAGGTTTATTTAGATACTCTGAATGATTGGCTTGCAGGTTTAGAGCAATTAAGACAATTTGTCGCTGGGGCAAAGCTGTTTTCAGTTTCTCAGTTAGCAAGTAAAAAACTTGAAGATGCCAACGTTAAGCAAACTACTTATACCAAATTACTTAATGCTATTACTGGTATTGCCTCTGCAATTTTTGGTTTGATTATCTTTTTATTGTCAGGTCTTTTAGTTAAGAATGGTTTATTAGAGATTAGTGCACTTCTAATTGTTGGTAATTTTAGATTTTATTTAAATCAAGCTATTAATCAGATTTCAAATGCCCGTGGTCAGATGAAAGGTATTAAAAAACTAGTTACGGAAATAGATAAGTCTGCAGAACCTGTCTATTCTTCAAGTAAAGATAGTTCTATTGCTCCTGCGATAATCAAGACAAAATCACTAGGTTTAAAGTTTTCAAATGGAGAAAGTTTAACTTATCCTGATCTTCAAATTAAACAGGGTGAAAAGATCTTATTAACAGGCGATTCTGGTGCTGGAAAGTCAACTTTATTTAAATTAATTCTTGGAGAATTAAAGCCAAGTTCAGGGAAAATAATATTTGAAGACAAAAATGGCAATCAGATCGTGCCAGACTTACGTAAAATTGGATATCTTCCACAAGACCCAGTAGTTTTTCCCGCTTCGATTTTAGATAATATTACGATGTTTAATGACAAATTAGATAATAAAGTAGCTGAAGCAGTAAAAGAAGTAAATCTTTCTGCAGATCTAAAGAAATTTGATGAAGGAATAGATAAGAAACTTAACTTGGATAAATTGAATATCTCAGGGGGTCAAAGACAGAAGATTGTTTTAGCGCGTGCAAAGGTTCATGATAGTGATATTATTTTGATTGATGAAGGAACAAGTGCAATTGATCAGAAAGCGACAATGGATATTTTGAATAATCTATTAAAGAGTAAGGCAACTATCGTCTTTATCGCTCATAATTTTAATAAAAAAATGTATGATCTATTTGATCGAGAGATTCACTTAGTAAAAGACTAGAAGAAAAAGGCTTTTGTAAAAAATGCAAAAGCCTTTTTCGATGCCTCCAAAAAAATGGCTGCAAAATGCAGTCATTAAAGAAAGTAACTAGTTATAAATTTGTCGAGTAAAATTATATAAATCGGTATCAAGATAATATTTAACTTCATCTGCTTCAGCAATATTCTTTAATCCAAATAAGGCAGTTAGAAGACGTAACTCATATTTTAGATTTTGAATTGCGACAATCAAGGATTCGGTATCTTGATTAGCAAACTGTAAGAAATAATTTGCAATACCAACATATTGTGCCCCTAAAACTAAGGACTTGAAAATATCTAAAGCATTGGTAATCCCACCGGCTGCGATAATCGTTTTATTAACCGGAATAGTTCGTGCAGCAAGCAAAGTTTTAACTGTTGAAAGACCAATATCTTCTAAAAACATTAATTTTTGATTTTTTCGTCTTTCATTTTCAATCTGAGCAAAATTAGTTCCGCCACTACCACCTAAGTCAATGATTGAAAAGTCATTGATCAAGAGGGTTCGTAAAGATTCAGGGTCAATTCCCATTCCCACTTCCTTAATAATGATCGGAACATCGACTGTTTGGCGAATTGCTTTTAGATTATCAAGCCAATGAAAATCCCGATCTCCTTCAGGCATTACGGCTTCTTGAACACTATTAAGGTGAATTTGAAGGGCGTTAGCATTTAATGCATGCACAATTTTTTGAGCAACTTTAGGATTAGTAGTTGGATTAACGTTAGCGAAAAGTAAGCCATCAGGATTTTCTTGTCGAGCAATTTCGAAACTTTTGATTTGATCAATTTCTTTTTCAAGAATGCTAGCAGAACCTAACGCCATCGGAATATTTTCTTTAGCAGCTGCTTGAGCTAAGCGTCGATTAATAGTATATGAAGCATCCGATCCACCTGTCATTGCATTAATAAAAAATGGGGCACTAATTTTTTGACCAAACATTTCTGTTGTAATACTTTCTTTGCTAACAGCACTTTCAGGAAGAGCGGGGCGAATTAGATGTATATGCTTGAAATCATTATTTTTATTACTATTAAAAAACATCTTAGCCAATGCTAGATGTTCTTCTTTTCTTTGGGATCTTTGTGACATAATCTTTTCCTAGTATTAAATTAATTAAGCTATTGAATGAACTAAAAAGTTCAGTGGCATAATTCCATTTTCACGCCAAATATTTTTCATTTCTTCAATATCAGTTTGCTCATCAGCAATCACAATGCCGCAATCGCCGTTTCCTGCGCCAGAAGTCTTAGCAGCACCATTAAATTGTTCTGCGATATTAATTAATTTAGTCAGACGTGGAATTTCGATAGCAATATGATTAAGTGCAGCAAAATCTTCTAGCAATTGACGATTTAGACGAATTTGCTTTTGAATTAGGGAAATATTTTTTTCATTAAATCCCTTAATCATATCAAGAACGCATTGTCTAGATTGCTCTAAGAAAGTATCATATTGAGTCTTAATAAACTTCTTCTTAGCATTAGTCTTATCAACTAATTGTGAAGTTGAGGCAGGCTTTTGACTCCAACCAATTACTAAATTTAATCCTTCAGGGGGAGTTAATAATTGAATTTTTAGACCGGGCCAAGCTTCGTTTAAAACATCGCTAAGAGACTTGGTAGCTAATTCTTGCTTAAGCCATGCCTTGTCAAAAGTTTGATAAGCAAGCCATCCACCATAGACACTAGCGGCAATATCACCAGCTGATCCGTTTCCTTGAACACTATAGTGAGAGATAGCTGAAAGTTTAAAGATAAGATCTTTTGTACAATGTAAGCCATAAAAATTAAGAATTGCTTTTACAGTTGCAACTGTTACAGCTGCAGATGAACCAAGACCATACTTCTTACCATCAGCTGAATCAAGATCAGAATTAACATGTAAGTCATATAAAGACATTGGAACTTTTTGTTCTAAGCAAAAACGTTCTGTAAATTTAATCGCAGATAAAATGTATTCAAACGGGTTATCACGATTATCGATTACCATTTGATTGCCTTTACGAATCCAGTGAATAGAATCTTGAGAATACTGCTTAGAGTGAATTAAACCACTAGTGCCAGTGCTCTTAGCAATAGATACACGTACAAATTCATTTACTGCAACTAAAATGGCAGGGCAGTTTTGCTCAAGAACTGCATACTCTCCCGCAATATACAATTTTCCTGGTGCTTGTTCTGTAATCAACGAATATTCCTCTAATCTTTTTATTTTCAAATTACTAAAGCAGAGTAACGCCTGGGCCGAAACTCGCAACGACTATTTTAACATTAGTCAATGATTTCTGAACAGCTGAAATAATTTCTTTTCTATTTCTTAAGGTACAGAGAATTTTAACATTTGGACCAGCATCGATTGTATAGTAACATTCAATGCCTTGCTGTCTTAAATGCTCTACTAATTTAATCGCTTTAATTGTCTCTGGTTCAAAGTATGTGAAGGGCTCATTAGCTGTTAGGTTGCAAGCATGCATTTCATTAGCGCTTAATTCGCTGAGCTTGCCAATCTTAGTAAAAAATTTTTCCTTAATTGCTTGTTTTAATTCAGCAATTTCTTGTTTATTTCTAGCTAGCCAAGGCTGATAGAAAGGAGATGTTTGAGCTAATTTCATCCCTTTTGTTGAAGAAACTTTCTTTTGTTTTGTATCAACTTCAAGTGCTAATAGGGACAGGTCAAGATCTGGATTTTCATCAATTGGAACAGCATAAGAGCTGGCATCATCAATTCCTTTTTGCCATTCGACAAAACCGCCATAAATCGATCTTGTTGCTGATCCTGATCCAAGACGTGCCAATTTCGAAAGTTCTCTTCTTGAAAGATCTAAGCCATAACTTGCAGCAAAGCTGGTTGCTAAAGCTGCAAAGGCAGATGCTGACGAAGCAAGGCCAGCCGAAGTGGGAACGTGGTTAGTAGACTTGATTGTAAAATGATCATTAAAGCCAAATTTTTCTTGTAATAGGTGAATATAATTAAAAACTCGTTTGCTTTCTTCAGGTGTTTGCTTTTGACCATTTAAAATAAATGTATCTTCAGTTAGTGAAGAATCATGTTCAAAAGTAGTATCGGTATAAAAAGCATCTAAGGTCATTGATAGACTAGACATGAGCGGGGTCTTCAAAGCTTGATTAGCTTTTCCCCAATATTTGATTAGCGCAATGTTAGTATGCGCACGAGCAGTTTTTTTCATTAGATTTCCTCAATCCAGTAATTATCAAAATTTGCTTGAGCCTTTTTGGCAATTTTTTGTGCCGTTTCTTGATCGGGACATAGCGCAATCACGATTCCGCCAAGGCCACCGCCAGATAACTTAGTACCTAAGGCACCATTTTCGTTAGCAATTTTACAAATATTATCAATTTTTTTAGTTGAAAGGTCGAATGAGGCTAAAATGCTTTGAGCTTCGTTAAAGATTTTACCAATTTCTTTAGCATTTTGCTTTAGCCAATTCTCTTGAGTGGTAGTAGCAAGCTCACCAAGACGGGCAATTTGTTTCTTTTTGAGATCACTTTCGTCCATTTGCTTTTTAACTGCTTGAACCGCCACTTTGGTATTTCCAAGTTCGCCAGTATCCATAATCAAGAGGGTAGCACCTAATTTTTGAGAAAGTTGCTGCGGACCATCCTGTTTATTAAAGAAGACTAGATAGTCTGAGCTAACAGTAGCGGCATCAAGTCCAGAAGCTTTACCGTGGTTGATCATTTCCGCATGGTTAGTAATTTCCATGATTTCATCGTGATCTAAATTCAAATTTAAGAATTGTGACAGAGCCTTGGTTGTACCAAGAGCTACAACTGCACTTGAACCTAAACCGCGTTCAATTGGAATTTCACCACTATAAGTAATTTTAACGTTAGGTGCATCTGCAACTTTAGCTAACATAATTTTAACAATATACTTAATGCCGTCATATTCATCCGGTGCATCAAAAAAAGCACCGTGGTAGTGATTTGTGTCCATCCAAGTAGGACCAGCAGTTTCTTCAACAGTTGTGCTGATATTTAGGGCTTGAATTGGTAAAGCAAGTGCATTATATCCATACACAACAGAATGTTCACCAATTAGAATCACTTTTCCATGTGCTTTAATTTCAACTTTTTTATTCACGATTATCGTTCCTATATTATAAATTTCATTAAGTCTATTTCGTTTGTCCCATATGCTAAAATATTTGCTAAGGAGACTTGAGACTTATGATTAATGTAATTACTGGTAGACAAGTAGACAACTTGCAAAATGATATTATTGATCAAGCTGTTAAGTCATATTACCAAGATAAAACGCACGATGTTTTTATTATCGTGCCAAACCATATTAAGTTTACCACAGAAGTACGCGCACTTAGCAAGCTCTCTGTTTTAACGAATAAAAAACAAGTAGCGGTTAATAAACTGCACATTTTATCGTTTTCACGACTAGCTTGGTATTTTTTGAAGGATGAAGCAATCAAGTTGCCCCAGGTTTTAGATGATGCTGCTAGTGTGATGTTACTTGAGCAAATTGTTAAGGATCATCAGGACGAACTAAAACTATTTCAAAATAAGAATCAGATTACGTCTGGTGCCTTAAAGCAAATGTATGAAGCAATTTTATCAGTTCGGGCTGGAAATATTGAACTAGAAAATATTGATAATGAAAAATTAAATGAAGAAACCAGCTATAAAGTCCATGATTTGCGAATTATCTATGATGATTTTATCGAACGGCTATCTGAAAAATTTGCAACAAAAGATGAAATGCAGCTCCTGCTTAATGAGTTTCTAGCTAAAAGCAACAATTTGAGCAGCATGGAATTTTATTTTTCTGATTTTTCGCATTTTTCCTTGCAGGAATTGACTTCAGTGCGTTTAATTTCAAAAAAAGCTAAAAATACAACTTTAGCGTTTAAGACAAAAGTCGGCAAGATAGACAGTAAAGCGGAACCTGGAGACTATGATTATGTAGTTCAAAGAACAATTGGACAACTAGAGCATTTTTGGCAAAATCAGAAATTAAATTATCAAACTACTGAATTTCCACTCAGTCAGACTAATCCTAGCTCCCTGTTAAATGGTGTTTGGACTAAGACCAGCAATTTTGATGAAAGTTTGAGTAAATTTTTGCAACCAGTTAAAGCAGATTCTAGATATGCTGAAGCATACTTTGTCGCACGAACCATCTATCAACAAGTTGCTTTAAACCACTATCGCTATCAAGACTTTTTGGTTTTAGCGCCCAATTTAAGTGAATATGAAACTTACTTAACGCCAATTTTGCGTCAAAATAATATTCCTTTCTTCAATGACTTGCAAAAGGAGATGAAATATCATCCCTTAGTTGTTGCAGTAGAAAATCTCCAGCAAATTTTTAAGCGTGGTTTTCAAACAGATAATGTAATTGCGCTAATGAAAACGCAGCTGTTTATTCCCGAGTGGTATAAGAGCGTAACACGTTATCAAAATGACGTGGATTTACTTGAAAACTTTGTGTTGGCACATGGTATTAAGGGAAGTCTTTGGAACAAGCCTTTAAAAAACTTTGTGGATGCGGAAGTAATTGCACTTGATAAATCAGAGCAAGAGGTGGAAGAACTTGAGCGATTACGTCAATACTTTATCAGTATTCTAAGTAGATTTTTTGAAGAAATAGAAGCAGAGAAAGATCCGCAAGCTGGAGTGACGATTTTTTGGAACTTCTTAATTAAAAATCGAGTTGCAAAAAGACTAGAGGCTTGGCGAAAAGAAGCAAATGATGCTGGAGACTTACAGTTAGCGCAGCAGCCTGAACAAGTTTGGTCAACCCTAAACGATTTGCTAAAGGATTACTTATTGGTAGCCAAGGAATTTTCATTAGAACAATTTTTTGATCTTTTAATTAGTGGATTTAGTGAGGCTAATTTCTCACAAATTCCATCTACTCTTGATGCAGTTAACATCTCTGAAATGGGAATGGTTCAAGGACAAGGTTATAAGCAAGTATTTATTATTGGGGCAACAAGTAGTAATTTACCGCAGATTGAGAAAATTCCAGGTTTCTTTAGTTCAGAGAACTTGGAACAGCTAAATGATGGGAATAATACTAGTGGCTATTTAGAGGATCAACAAAAAATTAATAATCTAGATCAGAATTATCAGTTTGGTAATGCATTAAGTTTAGCCAGTGATAAGATTTATATTTCCTATCCTGTAATTAATACGGCAAATGAACAATTAGAACCATCTATCTTTTATAAACAACTTCTTAGATTAACCCAGGCAGAAGAGTTTTCACAGCATGATTTACCTAATTCTGCTGGTGATCTTTTAACCTTTATGACTAATCCGGAAGCTAGCTTGGGCTATTTAACTTACTTAAAGAGCAAGCAAGCCGTTAAGGTAGATTCTATCTTAGAGATGACTGAGCAGAAAATAGGCGAAGTAGCTCAAAACGTCCTTGAAGGAAGCAGCTTTAAGAATATTCCCGAAAATCTCTCACCAGAATTGGCACAGGAACTTTACGGAGATCGGATAGAGACTTCAGTTTCACAACTTGAAACTTATTATCAGAATTCTTTTGAATATTTCTTAAATTACGGCCTACATTTAAAGAAGAGATTTGAAAATGAACTTGATGTAATTCAGGCAGGTAATTATTATCATGAAACTTTTGACTATTTAGTTAAAAAGATTAAAGAGAAAAACTTAAATTTTGCTGATTTAACTGATAGTAAGTTAACAGAGTTACTAATTGAAGTACGAGAGGAATTAAAAGAAAAAGGCAGATATCGTCAACTTTTAAATGATCCATTCAATAAATATTTGTTCCATAAGCTAGATCAAACCACATCTAATGTTGCTCATTATTGGCATAGCAATGTAAATAAAACAACTTTTAGACCACAATATTCAGAATTAAGTTTCGGTAAAAATCAAAAAGTAGCCGGTCTATCTTATAGCTGGAAAGATGAAAATAATAAAAAGAAGATTGTTGATCTACGAGGAAAAATGGACCGAGTTGATCTGGCTAAGGTAAATGATCGAATTTTAGGAGAGGTAATTGACTATAAGTCTTCTGCTAAAAAGTTTGATTTAGGTCTCTTTGCCAATGGAATTTCGATGCAAATGATTTCTTATTTGGAAGTCTTAAAAAAGAATAATAAGTTTTTTGCTCAAGGTAAAAACTTAGATGTTTTGGGAGCTTTTTATCAAAATATTACTAGCAGCTTAGAACGCTTAAGTAGTGATAAGATGATTCTAAGTAACTATCAAATTAAGGACCTTCTCAAAGAAAGTACTAAGAAACTAATGTATAACGGAATTTTAATTGCTGATGAAGAGATTCTGGACCTGATTGAACCAGGAATGGAGAAAGATCGAGCTAATTCAGAAATATATAGTAGCGTTAAAAGAAAGGTAAATGGCGACATTAGTTGGCCACGAAATCAGAGTTTTACTCCTGAGCAGTTAGAATTGCTATTGGCATATAATTCCTACTTAATCAAGAATGCTGGTAGTGAGATTTTATCAGGTAAGATTAAACTTGATCCATATACTTACGGACAACAGAGTTCCTTAACTTATTCTGACTTTAAAGATATTTTCTTCTTTGATGCTATGTTAAAAGAAAATAATTACCATAAAATTAAAGCAATTGATAAAAAGACGCTTTTGAATTTAATTAAAGAAAAACTGGATTTGGATGGTGATGAATAGGTGACAAAGTTTACTAAAGAACAAGATCAGGCAATTAATGATTCTGGAAAAGACATTTTAGTTTCCGCATCTGCTGGTTCAGGTAAGACTACAGTTTTAGTTGAGCGAGTTTTAAGAAAAATTCTGTCTGGCACACCGGTTTCATCTTTATTGATTATTACTTTCACTAAAGCTGCAGCACGTGAAATGAAAGAACGAATCAAACAAAAAATAAGTGATCAGCTTGAAGTTGAACCGGATAACCAATTTTTACGTAACCAACTATTAGATATTGATACAGCCAATATTTCTACGATTGATTCTTTTTGTTTAGATGTGATTAGGCGTTTTTACTATGTAATTGACCTTGATCCGCAATTTAGTGTTTTAACTGATGAGACTCAAGGAGAGCTTTTGAAAGAACGCGCTTTGAGAGAGATAGAGGCGGATTATCTTGAAGAAGATAATCAAGACTTTCAGGATTTTTATGACAATTTTTCAGGAGATCGTGATGCAGAAGGAGCCCGCAACTTGCTATTGCAGCTGTATAATACAGTAACGACTCAACCGAATTATGAAAAATTTCTCGATGAGCTGCCAACCTGCTATGAAGTGGGCGACAATTTAATTCAATCTAATTTGTGGCAACAGCAAATAAAGCCACTTTTACTTAAAGAAGTATTTGATTTAAAAGCAGAAGTAGAAGCTCTACTTGCTGAACCAGAAATAAATGGCTCTGATTTAGCTAAAGTTAAAGAAAATTATGACATTTTTTCTAATCGTTTAGATAGCTTTCTGGAATCTTTAAATAAGGACCAGCCTTATAATGAAATTCGTGCTAGTCTAATGAATTGTAAATTTGAAAAAGCAGTACGAAAATCTAAAAAATGGTCGGATGAAAGCATTGAAGTCTATCAAGAAAGTCAGGACTTAAAGTCAGATTTAAATGATCAACTTAAGAAAATTTTTGCTAGCTTTTTTGTAGTTGAAGAAAAAGAGCAAGTAGCAGTCCTTCAAAAATCAGAAAAAATAGTTAAAACAATTGTTGCAGCTGAGAAAAAACTAATTCAAAAATTTGGTCAGTTAAAACGTGAGCAAAATTTAATTGACTATAGCGATATGGAGCAATTTGCCTTTAGTATTTTGACAACAGATACTTCAAACGCACATATTGCACAAGAATATTATCAAGAAAAATTTAACGAGATTTTGATTGATGAATATCAAGATGTGAACGCGCTGCAAGAAAATATCATTAAAGCCATTAAAAAGAAAGGGCAGAACACGCTTTTTATGGTTGGGGATGTCAAGCAGTCAATTTATGGCTTTAGACAAGCACGACCAGACCTTTTTTTGAGTAAGTATCATACTTATGGCAAAGATAATGATAGTGAAAAAATCATCTTGGCTGATAACTTTAGATCAACAAAAAGGGTTACTAAAACAGTTAATGAACTATTTAATCCAGTTTTAACAGCTAATTTTGGTGGCATTGACTATAAAAAAGAAGGTCAATTACAGTTCGGAGCTAGCTATTATCCAGCGGATTTACCGACAGCAAGCGAATACATTTTTACCGATAAAAAGCAAACACAGTCAGCTTATGAGGACCAATATGGCGATGAAATGGATTTTAGCGAAGTTCAGATGGTAATTGCGAGAATTAAGCAATTAAAAGCAGAAAATTTCCAAGTTTGGGATCGAAGAACGCAGCTTAAAAGACCACTTGAGTATTCAGATATTGCAATTATTACACGAATTAGAAGCGATAATTTACAGGTAATGCAGGAATTTGCAAAAGCCGATTTACCTTTATTTGTTACTGATGCGCAAAATTATTTTCAAACTTTTGAGTTGATTATGATTATGAATTACTTGAGGTTGATTGATAATCCTCAGCAAGATATCCCTCTAGTAGCTGTAATGAGATCGCCACTATTTAACTTCAAAGAACCAGAACTTGCACAAATTCGCGTTAAAACTCCAGCGGGTAATTTTTATACTGCACTTACTAGCTTTGCTTCAATTAACTCGGCTTTAGGGAAGAAATGCAGAGAATTTTTAAAGCAACTTGAAACACTCCGTTCATTTGCTGCTACGCACAGAATTTCTGAGTTAATCTGGAGCATTTACGAAAAAACACATCTTTTAGAAATTGTTACTGGTCTGCCAAACGGGCAACAACGTAGGGTTAATCTTGAATCTTTGTATGAGCGGGCAACTTCGTATGAAAGTGCTGGTTTTAAAGGTTTGTATCAATTCATTAGTTTTATTGAACGAATGAGAAAAAATCAAAAAGATTTAGCTCAACCTCTTTTAAGCGATAAAGCAGATAATGCAGTGAAATTGATGACCATTCATGCTTCTAAGGGACTAGAATTTCCCGTTGTATTTGTAATGGGATTAGGGCATCAGTATCAAACTAGAGACTTAAGCGGGAACTTTACAATTAGTCAAAAAGAACTAGGTTTAACAATAAAAGAAAAGAATTATCGTATTGATTCTCTGGTTAAATCCTTAGCTGATGTTCAAAAAAGACAGCAAATGCTTGAAGAAGAAGCGAGAATTTTATATGTTGGCTTAACTAGAGCACAGCAAAAATTGATCTTAGTGGCAAGCGTAAATGAAATTGAAAATAAACAAAAGAAATGGCTAAGCGAGCTTGATCAAAAGAAAGACACAATTCCATTAGTTAAAAAGATTAATGCTCAATCACCGCTTGATTTTTTAGGACCAAAACTAGAACAAAGACATGAGTTTGACCAAACTATTCAAAATATGACATCTGCCTTAGAAGAACAAGATAAGCTCTATTATTTAAAATTCGATCTTGACTTAGAGCCTGAGAAAGTTAAAAGTCAAAATGAGAACAGTCAAGAAGTAAATTCCAAAGTAAATAAGGTAGTCCAAGAATTGTACGACTTTAAGTATCCGTTTGAAGATGCTACTAAGACTACAGCTTATCAATCTGTATCTGAAATTAAAAAGGCTTTTAATGATCCAATCGATAAAGAACTTGAAAACTCTCGTCTTATTTCTTCAAGTAATCGTTATTTGCAACCAATTGATGAAACACCAACATTTTTAGAAGAACAAAAATTTACTGGGGCTGAAATAGGAACGGCAATGCACTTAGTTTTGCAATATTATAATTATGAAGGTAATAAAGACCTAGAAAATTTAGACCAAGAAATCGATCAGCTTGTTGAATTGGGGAAGCTGAATTCTTTAATGGTTCCATATTTGTCTAAAGAAGCTTTAAATTGGTTTGTAATGAGTGATTTTGCTAGAGAATTTTGGAAGCAACCTGATAAATTGCACAGAGAAAGCCAATTTTCAAGTCTCGTTAATGCTAGTGAATTATTTAGTGACTTTTCTGATCCATCCGCGAAGATTTTAGTTCACGGAACGGTGGATGGATATTTTGAAGCAAAAGATGGCCTAGTTTTATTTGATTACAAAACTGACTTTGTTGATAAAACAAATGAAGAGCAAGCAATTGAAAAAATTAAACAAAAATATACGGGACAATTGCGACTATACGAACAAGCCTTAAATGAAATGAATAATGATAAAAAGGTTATTGGAAAATATTTGATTTTGCTTGACGCAAGGAAAGTGGTCCCAGTAGACTAGAAACAGAATAGAAGGGAGATTATTATGAAAAAAGCCTTTACAGATGATGTTTTTGCGGTCGTCGATCTTGAAACTACAGGCACGCAGCGTAATCAAGGCGATCACATTATTCAATTTGGTTGTGCAATCATCAAAAAGCGTAAGGTAGTAAAAACGTATTCATTCTTAATCAATCCTCATCGTGAAATCCCTCAAGCTGTTGAAAATTTAACTCATATTAGTAATAGAGATGTTGCTCAAGCACGCGATTTTAAGTACTATGCTCCCAAAATTCGAAAAATTTTAGAGAATACAATTTTTGTTGCGCATAATGTTAATTTTGATCTCCCTTTTTTGAACTATGAGTTAGTAAATGCTGGCTTAGAGCCATTAACAGGAAAGGCAATTGACACAGTTGAATTAGCTCAAATTGCTTTTCCAACTTTTCCATCCTATAAATTACGCGACTTAACTGCTCGTTTAAAAATTAAGCATTTAAATCCCCACCGAGCTGATTCAGATGCTTTAGTAACAGCTAAGTTATTGCTAAAGGTTATTAAAAAACTTGAAAATCTTCCTCAGGCAACGTTAAATACTTTAACTTCTTTATCTAAAGGCTTATTACGAGATACTGATTATATTTTTTATGAAATAGGTCAAGTTGCTCGTCAAACAAAGAGACCACTAGATAAAGATTTGATTCAAGTAAAGCATTTAATTCTTAAGAAACAAATTGGATCTACGCGGCAAATTGGAACTGCAAGTAAAGGCGAGTTCCCTCAAAGTGATGATGAGAAGAAGAAGTTATTTAAGAAAAATTTGCGATTTAGACGTGGTCAAGTAAGTTTAATTAATCGACTGCATGAATTTGTCTATAGTGATACAGATAACTCGTTAGTGGTTGAGGCACCAAATGGAAGTGGAAAAACTTTTAGCTATTTAATGGCTTATGCGTATGAACTTTATTCAGGGAGAAAATTAGTTGTAGCAACGCCTACGAAGGTCTTGCAAGAACAGATATTAAAACAAGAGATACTGCAACTTTTAAGGGTAACTCACTTAGATTTAGACGCTCAAATTGTTAAATCAAGCAGTCACTATTTAGATTTAGACGGTTTCTATAATTCATTATATCAAACTGATAATCCAATTCAGCAAACTCTAATTTTGCAAATGGGGATTTTGATTTGGCTTACTGAAACTGAAACTGGTGATTTAGATGAACTACAGTTAACTAATTATCAAGCACCATTATTCGCTGCAATTGAACATCCCGGGGATGCAAGAATTGGAACTGCATTTGCAGAATATGATTTTTGGAATCTGGCTCGGAGCAGACAAGAGCAAGCTGATATTTTAATTACGAATCATGCCTATTTGGCAAACCATTATATGGATTCAATTTGGGGACAAAACCCATTTTTAGTTGTAGATGAGGCTCATCGTTTTGTTGAAAATGTTGCAAGTTCAAGAAATGATTCGCTCCAGTTTGAAAGCTTTTGGGGCATGTGCAGCCATTTGCGCAACTTGCTTTTTTATGCAGAAGATAGTGCAAAAGTTAGATTTGGCAATAATATCGAGTTTAAGATAATTTTGGATAAACTTGAAAAAAATACCAACGATTTAATCCACTCGATAAACAAAGTTCAGCAAGCACTTTATGATAATCGAAATTTTGCTACCAGTCGGGAAGACAGAATACAAAATGCGGTTAGTTTAGGCTTTCAAGGACAGGATTTATTTAGAAGTGTTCCTCAGTTTAAACGTTTGCTAAGTCAAATGCAGGATAATATTGAAATTGTTCGTCAAGAAACAAATCAATTATTATTTTTGTTATATCATCAGCAAAAGAATCTTTTGACAAGTGATGATGTTTTAATAAGAGACTTACAAGAAGAGATAGACCATCTTGACTATTATTCAGAACAGAATTACCTTTTATTAGATCAGCTAAGCGAACCACAAAAATTAGATCATGAAGGATTTGTTTTGGAAATTAGTAACGAGGAGGATCCCTTATCAACCAATTTGACTTGGTTAATGCTTGATCCTGAAGAAGAAGTGCAACAATTATATCAATATTTTGATAAAAAGTTGTTTATTTCAGCTACTTTAGCGCAACAAGATGATTTTTCATATACAATTAAGAATCTATATTTAGATCCTGAAAAAACATTAACTTATCGTGCCAAGCCATCTTTTAAGGTTGAAAAACATTTAAAAATCTATGCACTCTCTGATAATGATGCGCCTGAAGATCCAAATAATCCTGAATATGAAGAGTTTATCAGTAATTTGCTTACGCAAATTAAAAATTACAATCATATTTTGGTTTTGTTTACAAATTTAGATGTTATTCGTGATGTCTTTAGTAAGTTAAGTGAAAATAATAATTTAAAAGATTATGAAATTTTAGCTCAGGGATTAACTGGTTCAAATGAAAAGATTGCTAAGCGTTTTGGAATTGCTGAAAAAGCTGTTTTACTTGGGGCAAATAGTTTCTGGGAAGGAATTGACTTCAAGCATAATGGGGTAGACTTGGCAATTGTTACGCGCTTACCATTTGAATCGCCTGATCAACCAGAAGTAAAACTGCGAACAGAATGTTTAAAAAAGCAGGTTGGTGCTAATAAGATTTTTGAAGTTGATACCTTGCCTAGAGCTATTTTACGGTTTAGACAGGGATGTGGTCGCTTGATTAGGAATGAGCGTGATCATGGCATCTTTGTAATTTTAGACCAACGTGTTTGGAATAAATCTTATGGGGAGCAATTTTTAGCTGGCCTTCCTGTAAGTGCCAAAAAAGTCAGCAAGCAACAACTACTAAATGTTTTAAGGAATAGTAAGCAGAATGAATAAATATGTAAAAAAAGGGCTTAAAATCATTGGAATTGTAGTCGGAGTTATTGCAGTAATATATTTATGTTTATGTTTTGTATTTTACTTTGCAACTAAACCGGCAAGTGATCAAGTTAAACAAACTAATGAAGTTGCACTTGAAAAAACACCAATTACTACGATCACCAAAAATTATCATTTGAGCCGAAGTGTAGAAAGTAATAGTTTAGCTGGGACTAGTAAGAAGGGAAAGAAGTATTACTTCATCTATTTGCCAAAAAGTAAAAAAGCTTATCTTTATCAAGCAAATAAAGGAAAAAGCGAAGAGCAAATATTAAAGATTTTTAATGAGGCTCATCCTGGACATGATAATCTTAAGTGTCAATTAGGTTGGTACAAAGGAATGCCAGTCTGGGAAGTGACTTATAACAAGAAAAACGGCAATTATGGCTATGTTCTTTACAACTTTAAAAACGGAAAAGAATTAGCCTATGCGGACAATTTGTAAATTTGTTAAACTAACGAGCAATTTTTTAGTATAATAAAATTAAATTTAATTAAAAAGGTTGGTAAGTAATGACAGAATTAATCTCAATTAAAGATTCTTCTAAACATGTAGACCAAGAAGTTAAGATGCATGTTTGGTTAACTGATAAACGATCAAGTGGTAAGATTATCTTCTTGCAATTACGTGACGGAACTGCATTTTTCCAGGGCGTTGTTCGTAAGAACGATGTTTCTGAAGAAGTTTTTGAAGCAGCTAAGTCTTTACGTCAAGAAGCTAGTTTTTATATTACTGGTACTGTTCATGAGGATAAGCGTTCTCACTTCGGTTATGAAATTCAAATTTCAGATTTAGAAATTGTTTCTAATAATGAAGGCTACCCAATCGGTAACAAGGAACATGGTGTTGACTTCTTACTTGATAATCGTCACTTATGGCTAAGATCAAAGCGTCCATTTGCTATTATGCAAATTAGAAATACTATGTTTAAAGCAACTGTTGACTTCTTTGAAAAAGAAGGATTTATTAAATTTGATGCACCTATTTTCATGCATTCTGCTCCAGAAGGTACTACGCAATTATTCCACGTAGAATACTTCAACAATGATGCTTACTTATCACAGTCTGGTCAATTGTATGGTGAAGCTGGTGCCATGGCTTACGGTAAGATCTTTACTTTTGGTCCAACATTTAGAGCGGAAGAATCTAAAGGCCGTCGTCACATGACAGAATTCTGGATGATGGAACCAGAAATGGCTTGGATGCACCAAGATGAATCCTTAGATATTCAAGAAAGATATTTAGCATACATGGTTAAGCAAGTTCTTGAAAATAATGAATACGAATTAAGAATCTTGGGTAGAGATCCTGAGAAATTGCGTCCAACTACTGAAGGTAACTTTACTCGTCTTCCTTACGATGACGCTATTAAAATGCTTCAAGAAGCTGGTCGTGATATTAAATGGGGTGACGACTTTGGTGCCCCAGATGAAGGATATATTTCAGAACAATTTGATCGTCCAGTCTTCATCGTTAACTACCCAACCACAATTAAGCCATTCTACATGAAGAAGAATCCTGATAATCCTAAAGAATACTTATGTGCTGATGTAATTGCACCAGAAGGATACGGTGAAATTTTTGGTGGTTCTGAACGTGAAGGAAACTACGAAATTTTGAAAAAGCAAATTGAAGAAGCAGGGCTAAACTTAGAAGACTACCAATGGTACCTTGACTTGCGTAAATTTGGTGGCGTTCCTCACTCTGGCTTTGGTATGGGATTTGAGCGTACGATTGCTTGGATTTGTAAGTTAGATCATATTCGTGAAGCTATTCCATTCCCAAGATTGATTAACAGAATGCAACCATAATCAATAATTTAATATAATATAAAAAGTTGAACTATTTTAGTTCAGCTTTTTTTGAAAGGAAAAATGTATGGCGTCTTTTGCGGCTATCCAAAATGAAGGATTTACAGTCATTTCTAATAGTCTATTACGTTACTATCCTTCTTTAAAAATATCTGAAATTGAAGCAATGCTTTTATTGCAATTAGAATCATTCAAACAAATGAATAATTTCTTTCCAAGCAATAATGATTTATCAGAAAGAATGAATTTATCGCCAGTCGAAGTGTCGCAGCTAATTCAGGATTTAATTGATAAAGAATTACTTGAATTAGGGCAAAAGAGAGATAGCGAAGGTAGAATTACAAATTTTTATGATCTCAAGCCTTTATATCAAAAATTAGATACAATTATTGATGAGAGAGAGACGAATGCTAACGATCAAGTTCATTCAGGAGAACTAACAGAAGAAAGACAATCAGTAAATCCATTGCAAGAATTAGTGAGACAATTTGAGATTGAGTTTGGACGTCTTTTAAGTCCAATTGAAAAACAAGAAATTGCTGCTTGGCTTAATATTGACCATTACAATCCAGAGATAGTTAAATTGGCTTTGCGTGAAGCAATTTTAGCGCAGGTATATAATTTTAAGTATGTTGATCGAATTTTACTGAATTGGCAACGACATGGTCTGACAACTACAGATCAAATTAAAAATTTCCTGCAACGAAACTAGGTGATTAAATGGAAAAATTATTATCGGATGAAGAAGCTCGATTAGTTTTAAAAAGAATTTTGTCTCTATATCCAGATGCTAAAGGAGAGCTTCACTGGGATACAAAGTTTCATTTACTCTGTGCAGTTTTAATGAGTGCACAAACTACTGATAAGATGGTTAATAAAACAACACCTAAATTTTTTAATGACTATCCTGACAGCGCCAGCTTAGCCCAAGCTAATATTAGAGATATCGAAGCACATATTCGCACGATTGGTTTGTATCGCACAAAGGCTAAGCATTTAAAGGAAACAGCACAGATCATTATAGACAAGTTCAATGATGAAATTCCCCAGGATAAAAAGACTTTAATGACATTACCTGGCGTAGGAGAGAAAACGGCTAATGTTGTTTTAGCAGAAGGTTTTAAAATACCTGCAATTGCAGTTGATACTCATGTATCCCGTATTTCTAAAAGATTTAAGATAGTGGGGGAAAAAGCAACTCCTCACGAGGTAGAACAACGTCTTGAAGAATTACTTCCAAAAGAAGAATGGATTCGTACGCATCATGCAATGATTTTATTTGGTCGATATACAATGCCGGCTAGAACTAAGGATCAAGATCCGTATTCTTTTTTACCACCTTTAAAGTGATTTTTTTAATTAAAATACAATGCAAAAAAGCTCCAGAAGGCATCTCTGATATGATGCTTCTGGAGCTTTTATTTGATTTCAATAATTAATGATTATTATTGGAATTATTTCCCTGATTTTGTTGTTGATTTTGGTTATTTTGATTATTTGTATTTTGCTGGGAATTGTTATTTTGATTATCGGATTTATTTTCCGTTTGCTGATTATTGTTTTGATTCTGATTATTTGAATTATTATTGTTATTAGAAGTTGATGACTGCTTTTGACTCGATGATTGTTGTTCAGCATGACTTGATGAAGAGCTACTTTGGGAATGAGATTGCCCCTTAGATGATGTATCATCTTCTGTATCAAATCTCGTATCAACGTCGTCATCTTCATCTTTCCGTTTATCAACGGTTACTTCACTATAAGGATTTTTTGGCGCATGGCCTTTGACAAATAATTGCCAACTTGAATTGCTTGCAGTAGGAGAAACTACTTTATCTTGGGTACCATTAGCAATTCTGCGTCTAACAACTGTGCTTGGCTTTGTCCAATCTTTATTAGCTTTATCTGTCATGAGATAAGACATCATTTGCTTATAGAGAAGTTGAGCTGAAGAAGAACCAACGCCTGATGGGGTACCATCTTTCAAATTATCGTATCCAGTCCAAATACCCATTGAATAAAGTTTAGTATAACCGACAAACCATGAATCTTTTGGCGAGTTCTTGTATTGAGGATATCTTACCAATTCTTCATCTGAATATTTAACAGTACCAGTTTTACCAGCTTCATATAAGTTTTTAATTCGAGCTTGTGTACCAGAACCCTTAGTTAACACACCCTTAAGCATATCAGTCATGATATATGCGGTTGATTCCTTCATTACTCTAGTACCACTACTATCGTAATTTCTAGTTAAACCATCCGGTGTTTCAATTTTAGAAACAAATTGTGGCTTGTGGTAAACACCATTATTAGCAAAAGCACCAAAAGCGCCTGCCATTTGAAGAGAAGAAGCATTAGCCCCGATTGCAACTGATAAACCAGAATCAGAAGGAACGTTAACGCCAAGCTTTCTTGCAAAGAGCGATGCACGTGCAACTCCAACCTTGCTTAAGGTCTTAACTGCAGGGACGTTTCTGGATTGTTCTAGAGCATGGCGCATAGTCATTTTACCTTCGTATTTATTATCCCAGTCATAAAGCTGAATATTAGTACCAGGGTAAACATACTTAGAGTCGTCTAGGATATGAGAAGTTGGCCAGTTAAGATATTCAATTGCTGGACCATAATCTAATACGGGCTTAACAGTTGATCCAGTTGAACGGCCAGTTTGAACAGCGCGATTTAACCCTAATTGAACAGAAGGTAGCTTACGGCCACCAATAATAGCAATAACGTGACCAGTTCTTGGATCAATAATTGTTGCACCAACTTGCATCTTATCGTTAGTAAATGGCACTGATCCATTGTTTACTAGGTCATAAAGCTTTTGTTGTGCATCTTGATCAATATTAACTGTAATCTTTAAGTTGTCATTATAAGGATTAAATCCTTTGCTCTTAACTTCACTGATTACTTCTTTAATATATGGATCGTCAACCTTTCTTAATTCTGAAGTTGCATTGTTCTTCTTTGGTTGTAATCCTTGAGTGATTGGCTCATTAACAGCTTGTGTATATTGAGACTTAGTAATCTTGTCGTTTTTAAGCATTGCTCTTAAAACAATATCTCTTCTATATTTAGCCTTTTCTGGATAAACATATGGATCATAGGTAACTGGTGCATTAGGCATCCCTGCTAGAAGAGCAGTTTGTGCTAAATCAAGATCCTTTAGATCCTTGCCATAGTAGAAATCTGCTGCAGTACCCATTCCATAGTTACCGTAATTCATATATACCTTATTAATATAGAACTCTAAAATTTGCTCTTTACTAAATTCTCGTTCAACTTTCATTGAAAGCCATGCTTCTTGTGCTTTTCTACGAAGAGTTCTTTGCGAAGCAGCGGTTGAAAAAACAGAAAGCTTAACTAATTGCTGAGTGATAGTTGATCCACCGGCAGCTACGCCCTTGCTTTTAGCGTTAACTAGGACAGAACCAACAATTCGAATTGGATCAAGCCCAATACCTTCTTTGTAAAAACGTCTATCTTCGACAGAGACAATAGCATTTTTGAGTTCTTTAGGAATTTCATCATTATTAACGTAAGTTCTTTTTTCAGAACCTAAAGAAAGAAGAAATTTTCCATCTCGAGTATAAAGGCTACTCGTTCCTCCACTTTGAAGTTGAGCTTGTGAAATGCTAGGAGCGTCTTTAGCGTAATACGCAAATAGTCCTACCCCAGAAACAATGATTAACATTGCCACAATAAAGAACCATTTAATTATTTGTAGCCAAATTCTTTTACGTGGTTTACCTTCGGGGTGAAGGCTAGCCATTCTAGAATTGGTTGGCTTTTGATTGTTATCTGCCATTCTTTTTGTTCCTATCTATAAAATTATCTATTGCATCCAAGTAAGGAAGTGTTGGTCGAAATCCACTTTTGATTTCAATTGAATTGTCAATCAACTCTTGAAGTGTCATCGAACTTTTATGCGGTGTTTTCCAAGCTTTAATTACAAAACTCGCTGGAGTTACAAAATAGCGATTAAGAGTTACGAAGCGGATTATTGTAAAACAAATTCCTTTTTGCTTTAAACATCTTTCAAGATGGATGATCTGATGTTCATGGAAATTTTTCAAAGGGAAAGATCTTTTATTTCTCGTTTCTTTAGCTTCAAAATCTAAATATCGACCTTGATAAACGCCATTATAATCAGTTGTAGAAGCCTGCCTAAAGTAAGCTTCTTTAATGACTGCACGAGAACGTTTGGGATAATCTACTTTGACAATTTGAACCGGAGTTGGCTTTTTATGAACTACAGCAATATCTTCAAGAAGATAATACTTATTAGATTCATTGATTTGTTGCTCTAGGTTCATTCCACGATCAGAAAATACAACATCTTTACGATGTTTTTGCTTTCTTGGATGCAGAAGGTCAGTTTGATCTTTAGTATAATGTGTTAGACTGCCTGTTGGATATTTTACCATCAACATCACTCCTGTTTAGCATTATAGCAAAGATTTTAAATCATTTTTAGAGAAAGAAAGGATCATCAATGAAGCGTCTATGGGTTACTGGATATCGTTCGTATGAATTAGGTATCTTTAGTGATAAGGATCCTAAGTTAACTGTAATTAAATATACTCTAACTAATTATTTTAAAAGCTTACTTGAAGAGGGAAAAATTGACTGGATAATTTGTGGCGCAAACTTAGGAATTGAGCAATGGGCTTTAGAAGCAGCAATTCAACTTCAGAATGAATATAGCATTCATACGGCCTTGATGACGCCTTATTTAGAATTTTCTAAAAGATGGAATGAAAATAATCAGATGAAGTATCAAAATTTAACCGAACAAGTTGATTTCACTGCTGCTACCTCAAATTATCCCTATATGAGTCCAGCACAATTAAAAAATTATCAAAGTTTCATGTTGGAACATACCGACCGCGCAGTTCTGATTTATGATCCTGAACATCCTGGTAAGCCCAAATATGATTATGAAGCCATCCAAAAGTATCAAGAGGGACATGATTACCCTGTAGATATAATTGACTTTTATGATTTGCAGGAATCAGCAGAAGAATATGAAGAAAATCATCGACAAGAAAATAATTTTTATTAGATTTTAGAGTAATTTTTTTGCTTGTAGCTTATATAAGACTAATTTAATAAGAAATTTTTTAGAAACAGGGGCTATTATTGCCTGAAGAAAATTTATAACTTATACTAATGGTTTATACAGTATTGTTTTATATCGTATTTAGTTGGAATAAATAGAAGTGGAGAAATGATATGGAAACAGAATATGAATGTGAATATTGCGGAAGCATTTTATGGGACGATCAAAATGTGATTTTTATTGATAGATCTTTTATGCCATATGGTGCCGTCTTTTGCGACGATGAGTGTTTACTCCATTACCTAGAAGCTTATGAAGGTGAATTAAAAGATATAGAGCCGGCAAAAGAAACATGTGAGTATTGTACCTTCGATGGAGATCATGGCAAATCTTTTATGTTTCAGTTAGGTTTTTCAAATGAAGAAATGGTGATCTGTAAACACCATGGTCATTACTATATCAGCTGTACGACTAATGATATTAGCGACAAAATAAATGGTATTCAAGAAAGGAATTCCAAAGATATTAATTTCTGCCCAAATTGTGGAAGGAGATTAAAATAATGGATTCAATTACTAAGGAAGAATATCGCAAATTAATCAAGTTGCTGATTAATGATTTTAAAATTCACAGTGATTATATTCTAGAAATGAATAATGGCACTCATGAGGGTGTAGTCCCAGAGCTTTTTAAAAGAGAAAATAAGGCAATTATCGCTGACTGCAATTATATGAATAGATTAATTAATCAACTATTGCTTAGTGGAGAATGAAAAAATGAGTAATAAAGAATCTCAACTGGAATTAAAACAGGAAAAATTAGCGAAATCAGTTTTACATGATAAAGCAAAAAATAATAATGATAAGGTTATTGACGGTTGGCGCAGAGTAATTAGAGGAGAGTAATAACGGAGTAGTACATATTATGTTTAGTAAAATAGCGGTTTTGATGCCACGACAAGATACTTCAAATAGTGGTGGCTACAATGAATCGGATGCCATAAGGATTATGGAAAAATACTACAACATTAAGATTACTGAATTAAGTGGTATAAAGAATATTTTGCTGATATTTGGGTCGTCTTAACTGCTTATGTTAAATATGAAAAAAGAAAGGATAAACGTGATGTGAAATGAAAATCTTGGATATGTGTTGTGGGTCAAAAATGTTTTGGTATGAAAAGCATGAACCCCACACAACTTATATGGATATTAGAAAAGCTACATATACAGCAATGGATCGAGGTAAAGAACGCAAAATATAAATTTCCCCTGATATTCAAGCTGATTTTAGAAATATGCCTTTTGAAGATAATACTTTTGATTTAGTAGTATTTGATCCACCACATTTAATTCGGGCGGGTAAAAATTCTTGGTTAGCTAAAAAGTACGGTACTTTGGATAAACATCAAGGGATGAATGACCTAGCTAAAGGATTTAATGAGGGGATGCGTGTGTTAAAACCAACTGGCACTTTGCTTTTTAAATGGAATCAAGATCAAATTCCATTTAGCAACGTAATAAAAATGCTGGCAAAAATAGGATATCAACCAATATTAGGTGATAAACGTAGCAAGACAAAATGGAGTGTTTTTATTAAACAAGGAGTATAGGTTATGGAAGTACATGAATTAAAAATATTGCCAGAATTTTTTCAAGCCCAAGAAGATGGCAAGAAGAACTTTGAAATCAGAAAAAATGACCGTGACTATAAAGTGGGAGACTGGTTATATTTAAGAGAATATGATCCTAAATTTAAAGATTTCTTTAATGACCCTTTTTACACCGGACGAGATCTTTTAGTTGAAATTACTTTTATCACAGATTACCAGCAAAAAGATGGTTATGTTGTGCTAGGTACTAAGCCCTTGAAGATAAGATGGATAAAATCATTATCAACAAAAATGGAGGTATAGAGCATGATAAAACTAAATTCAACATCAATTAAGAATGCAGACGTAGGAGACTGGCTTGTAGTTAAGCCATATGGAAGTTATGTGGCTTTTGCTGGCGTAGTTATTCAACAAACGGATTGCAGCTATGCTTTTATGTATTTACCTGAATGCCATACATTCCCATGGGGAGGAAAATGCAACTCTGTTGAAAAGCTGATAAAAGAGCTAAATTTTAAATTTGAATTTGTTGAAAAAGCTAATGTCGACTTACCTATTACTATTCATACTTTTCAGGATGTTTCGCTTGAAGACAATCGAAAAGAACGTCAAAAAGTAATTCGCAAAATTGTAGAGGGACTGGAAAAAGATGAAGGCTTGGTGAAGAAAGGTGAAAAAAATGAACGATAAAGAATTTCAACTAGGATTAAAACAGGAAAAATTTCATACAGAAGTAGCTAAGAAATGTGGACCACTTATTGAAGAGATCGCTGTCAAGTTCTTTTCAGATAAAACGCCTGAGGAATTAGGACAACTCTTGCTTCATGATTATGCAATGGCCGATATAATGTCTAGTTATTATTTGCAAAGGGATGAGGATGAATTAGCAAAGGAAGCTTTACCTGATGAAACAAAAAGTAATTCATAAAAAGAACGAAAAAAAGATGAAAGCCTGGGAACTGAGAATTGAAGATAGTGGGGAAATATCACTTGTTTGGGCTGAAACAGCTGGAAAGGCAAAAGCTCAATTTGACCGTGAAGGTGTAGGACTAAGATCCTGGTTCACTCATGATCTGAGTGAAGGTATATATAGTTTTATTGATGTTAGTGCTACTAGATTGCCTAAGCTTGATGATTTAGAAAGCGCTGATCCTAAAAAGGTTATCAGAATTCTTGTCAAAGAGTACGGGTGGGAAAGCGATGAAATCAATGTAGAAAATATTAATGAATTAGATGAATTACTATCTTGAAACAAGGAGGATTATATGTCAGAAGATTTACCTAATGTTTATAAATGGAATACGCCATATGACCTTTTAAACACGCTTAATTCGGCTACATTTACCGATAAATACGGTATTAAACACATAGCAGGTACAATGCTTTTATTTAAAGCTGATGGACGTTATGTACTTTCAAATAAAGAAGATGAAGTTCAGTACATCGGCAATGGAAGATGGCAAATAATTACTGGAACGGAGTTAATTAATCATGAAAGTTAAAACAATTGTAAACATGCGCGAAGATTGGTTTGATAATGAAATTAATGAATTTATTCAACATAAACATATTGTTGATATAAAATTCAGTGTTTTATATGATTCGAATAACGATAATTATATATTCAGCGCTCTAATTACATATGAAGAAGTAGGCATTTAATTATGCCTGATTGGTTAATTGTAGCAGGACTATTGATCTTGCTAGGAATAGTAATATTAGGAATAGGAAATTTGTAATGAAGTTCAAAGTAACAAGTTCGTTTGGTAACAAAAGAGTATATAGAAGTGATTTGTTACAAGCTGGTTTTGCTGTAAGTGATATATATGACTCTGAAAAATTTGAAACCTTTTTTGATATAGAAATTACTGATTTAGATGATCTAATTAAAATGGAGAAAATTGTCGATGAACCAATTATCATTTTTAATGGTGATACATCTGATCGTAGTATTGAAATTTACAATAATTTTAGGGAATGAAAATAAAGATGATAAAAAAGATAATAGTAAAAAAATTGGAGGAAAAATGTTATTACGTGGCAATGAAGTTAATCCAGATAATGTAGGTGATTGGGGTAGCGGAACTTTAAAGAAGTTCCGAGATGAGCTAGAAATGAAAATCAGAAAATGCGAAGGAAATACTGCTGAAAACTTCCACTTGTATACCTTGATCGATTATCAAATTGCATTTAATAGATTTCATGATTTAACTTATGACGCAGCTAATGAACTTCAAGAGGAATTAAATGATGGAGATTAATAAATTGCAAGTAGTAGTGCTAGCTTTTTTATTTTTTGTATTTTATTTCGAACGTCAGTTCTAAGAGGCGATAAAAATGCTAATAGATTTAGCTCGGAAAATTCTCGAAAATAAATATCCACAATATGAATGGTATGCATTAAGCGGTTATTCTGATAAAAGTGATGACCCAATTATTTTTATTACGCTAAATAAAAGAGCAAGTATTGCAAGAGCTTATTTCAGCGAACAAAATAGAAAAGCCACTGTTGAAAGATACGATTTAACTGAAAAAACAAATGAAAAGATTAGGATAGTCGGATGAAATTTATAGATATGTTTGCAGAAATTGCTGTTGATGTGATTGAGCAAATAGGAAAGAGAATAGGATTAAAAGATGGCAAAACTGAAAGATCATCCAATTTCTGAATTGACGATAATGATAGAGAGTAAATATGGCTCTGTTATTAAATGCCCTGATGATGATCCAATGCTAATCAAGCTTCACAAGCTAACTAGCAAAACACTTAATTCGTCTCATAGAAGCAATGCATTAAAACGAAAAGTTCCAAATGGATCAACATTTGAGAAAAAGCAAGCACTAACTTTGGCATTGCAGGGTTATACGGATACAGAAATTGGAAATAAGCTAAAAATTAATAGATCTACTGTTCGAAATTGGCTAGCAAACCTAACTGATAGACCAGCAAAGTTCACTAGGATAGTAGTATCAAAACATACAGGGAATCGCATTTACTTTCCAACATCAAAAGGCGTTAGAGAATGGTGCGATCAAATAGGTCATAAATTCTTAGCTGTAAATCGAGGATATGACCAATTGTTCTCTATGCAGCAAATTGAAGTTCACTGGCACGAATTACCTATAGGGGCAATTTATCAAAGTGCACAGCAAAATAAATTTTATGTAAAAGAAAATAATGATAACTATGCTCGAGGGGAGCAATATTATTTCTGAAAGTGAGAGAAGATAATGGACGCAAAAACCAATGATGTAAAGAATTTCTTTGATGAAGCAGTAAAAATCAAAGAACAACGTGGGAAAAATTATGATAATGGCGGCAAGTCTGCTTTTGAAAGATCAATGGATATGTACGATGAAGATAATGCAATTGTTGTTTCTACATGGCCAATTGTTCAAAAAACATCACGCCTTGTCACTATCGCTAAAGAATTACAACAATATAAAAATAACAAAAATTCGGAACTATCTTTATCAAGCAAGACAGAGCTAATTAAAGCAATGGATGACACTAGTAAAGATCTAGCAAATTATGTTGCTATGCAATGGGTGCGTAATGTTAAACCTTATTTATCAAACGGAGGTAAGAAATAAGTGACAATCGTGCGTCAAAAGTCACTGTTTCTTTCGTAGTTCCTGGTCAGCCGGTAGGCCAAGGAAGACCAAGGTTTACTAGTAGAGGACTTTTTCCCCATGCAGTAGATCCGCCTAAATCTAGGCAATATAAAAACCTGGTCAAAAGACTGGCACACGATGCGTATCAAGGCGAACCATTAGATGGACCAATAAAAATCCATCTTGTTCACTGCTTTGAGATTCCAAAATCATATTCAAAGAAAAGAAAAAAGGCTTGTTTAGAAGGAATTGAAAGACCTACTAAGAAGCCAGATATTGATAATGTGTATAAAGGTATTGCTGATGCAATGAGTGGTGTAATTTATTGCGATGACAAGCAAGTGGTAGAAGACAGCCAAGAACAATGGTATGCACCTGAACCATGTGTGAAGGTGTACGTAACCCAGATATAAACATGAGAGAGTTTTATTTTTAAGAAATAAAGCTCTTTTTTTATTTTCGCTTGTGACCAATTAGAACATGACATAATATAGATTATGTCCTAATGGTAAAAGAAGAATATAATCCTTTTAGTGAAACATTGGTAGCCATACTTTGTTACTGTAATGGTAGGGAAAGTAATTATAGTGGTTCGAATCCACTAGTGGCTATTGCCATGATATGGCAAATTTTTTTGTTTTTGTTAGTTTTTATTGGTATTTATATTTCTTTAATTTGCTAATAGCTTTTTTTCATAAATTGAACTTTGGCGGACGCACCCAAAGTTAAAGATAGTCAGATTTACTTTTTTTGAAAATTGTTAGTTTCCGCAGATTCTCAAAAAAAGCATCTAGTAAATCTGACTTTCTGGTAGTTGCAATTAGATTATTGATTTTAATCAAGATATAGTTTGCAAATTCTAATTGCGTAAGTGAAATATCTGGTAGCAGGTAATTGTAAATAGAATCATTTATTTTGTCAGTTATTTATCCTGCTAGGTGGTTCGATTCCATCTTCACTTGTAAATCTGCAAAAGGGAGTCATGCACGAGTTGGCTGATGTGGCTACATTGCTAATGTAGTAAAGATATTGTATCTTTCGATGGTTCGAACCCATCTGGCTCTGTTTGGTTGGCTATTCTAGAAAGACGCTGATAATTTGGCAAAGTGGTCCAGTGGCAACGACAGCGGACTGTAAATCCGCCACCGTAAGGTTTCATAGGTTCGAGTCCTATCTTTGCCATGAAGTTGATATTCGTAGCTTTTTCAACTATAAACAAGCAAAGCGAGAATATACGGAAATGGTAGTTCGCATATTCAATACCAAGTTAGTCACGATGAAATCGTGTTTTTGGTAGCTTAGTTCAAAAAGAGTAGAACATTCTGCGCAGAAAGCTATTGGTTCAAATCCATTAGTTACCAATAAAATGGGCTATTGCTCTAATTGTGTGAAATACCTGCTAGTAGTACTTAAATAGCAGGCCCAGGACAAGAGCAATACTTTTGCAAGTTAGTGATTGTTCCACTCACGGCCCATGGGGTGAGTACGGCAAGGATAAACTTGAAGGGACGTATGTAGGAAACATGCAGAAATATATTGCATGGCGAGGTTCGAATCCTCGGTACGTTATTTATGTGAAGCTGGTGCATAAGGGATTGATAATCCTTCTAGCGATACTTCTTATAAAATCCTAGCGAACGTGTTTGAGGGATACCGCAAACATTTTCTAGTCCGAAACGTAGCAGTTAGAGGGCATTGTGAAAGAAAGCAATCTAGGTTAGAAGCAAAAGACAACACATAAGAAACTAAAAACAGATACCGTGTGGCAATCGAATAAATGCCCGAACTTGCAGTTTTACAATGGCTAGCAAGTGTAGGGGACGTTAGTTAATATTAGCTTGGTTCTTAGCTAGTAGACCCAAAAGCGTAACAGAACCTAAGATTGTAGCATCTTGATACCACAGGAGTGGATGCCACGTGAGTGGATATAACACACGAGTATTGTACAAGTAGCCCAAATGATGCAAGTTATCAACTCGATTTACAGCAATATAAATATACAAATCGTATATCGGGTGAAAGTTGAGTGGGATTGGTCCACGTCCTAGCTTTAAAAAACGTATACCAGCTTGTAGGTCGCTCCAGCAAGTACGAGGTATATTGCTAGTAGTTTAATATAGTCCTTATGAAAGTCGTCTAGAGCCTAATAAGCTCCACATAATTTTGGAGAACGACGAAATGGTCGTAATAGCTGTATTACTAAATTGCCATGAGTTTAACTGTTGCATTAAGACTCCGCCTTATTATTAGATGATTAATACCAATTAATACTTCTTAGCTGTTAATGGTATTCGCGTTGCAGCATTCTAGTTCGATTCTAGCGTTTTCCATTGCGTAGCGCCGAGACCCGTCATTTCTCAATTTAAGTATTAGAGCTGCTTAAATTGACTATCTATTTCAGACTGCTTTTTGTAGATAGGACGGTAGCCTGCGGTAGATATCTAGTTCAAGTAGAACACCGCCTTACATTCACCGGAAATATAGGTGCAATTCCTATGGTATCTATACGGTTTTATTTGATTAATAAAATCATCTTTAAAATTCAATTATTACTAAACCTTGCGTCCAGATCTTTTTTCTGGTCGCTTTTCTTTTATGGAGGTAAAAACACTTGTTTAATTATATTGGTAATTTAATTTTTAATATGACGCATACACTACTTCCATGCACTCTTTTTATTGTTAACTTAATGGCAATCTTTGTCGTAGTATATTTCACTATTTGGTGTGCTGGTTTCTTATTCGGTGGTATTGCTGCTTTAATCAAGCACTTTATCAACAAGAATTAGGGGTGTAGTAATTGAGAAGACAAACACGTGCTTATATCGAATCTTTGCTTGAAGATTATATGAATTATTACAAGCATAAGGCGCAGCGAGAATTTGAGCTACGTCATCCATTCATCCCTGTTGATGAAAATGTTGGTGGTGGTAAGGCTCAATACAAGCCTAATGACAGTGTTGATCGTATGCTTATCACGTTAGATGAAGATGTAAGATTAAACAATTTAAGACGTGAGCATTTTGCTATAAAAGTGTGCTATGAAGAAGCACCTGAATATGTTCAAAAAATTGTAAATGAGCTCTACTTTAAACCACCGCGCAATCGTAAGTACTTAACAATTGCTGATTTAGTGGTGGCCCATGTCATCCCTGTAAGTAAAACGAAAGCCTATGATGCTTTTAATGACTTTTTAGAAAATATAGCAAAGGACTTAAAATTACATTACTAATATGACAAAAGAAAAAGCAAAAATAAAGTTACAAAACTTGATGGGATACCGAAAATTATATCGTGTCGACTATTTATACAATGAAGAAATTCTTTAAATATAGGAGGAAAACGTCAATGGGATTTTACGATGCCAAACCCAAAAAAGAAGTAATCAATAAATTGAAAAAAGAAGAAGAGTGGTATTGGGATAAGATCATTAGTATCGATGCTATTCTGTCAAATGATACTGACATTTCAGAAAAACAACTTTATTTAATGGATCAGCAATCAACTGCTATGAATGAAGTTTGTAAAATTATCGATAAGCGAATTGCAGATTTAAAATCAAATTAATATAGTTCTGAAGGAAGCAGGTTTGGATATGAACTGGGTAAATAATTTTGCACAATTAAAGTATTACGAAGAATTAGCTGGTTTAATAATATTTGGAATAATTTTTGCTGGATATCTAGTTTATTTTGGGATTCTCTATCTTAGAGATTTTTTAAATCAAGGAGAAAAAAATAGCCGATTTTGAAATCGAAAATTTGTAGTGACCCCCGAAATTCGGACACGGATTTCGGGGGTTTTACTATGTCTAAATTAACTAAAAAAGACAAATTGAATATTTATAAAGAATGGACTATTGAAAATAAAAGATCGGCATATTTAAGTAAAAAGTATGGAATCGGATCAGCTAGTATTAAGTACTTAGTTTCACTCATTCATAGGCATGGAATAGGTATCTTGGATAAACCCTATACTTATTATTCAGCCCAATTTAAGCTAGAAGCTATCAATCGGGTTTTAGTCAATCACGAAGCTGCTTACTCTGTATCTTTAGAATTAGGCCTAAAAAGCCAAGGCATACTTATTAATTGGATTCGCTCTTATAAAGAAAACGGGTATAATGTCGTTATCAAGAGAAAAGGACGACAAGCCTGTGAAGAACAAAGAGCTAGAGAAATTGAAGAAAGAAAACGAAGAATTGCGTCGCCAGAATTTAAAGCTTACTGTCGAGAACGCATTTATAAAAAAATTGGATGCCTTGGTTCAAAAGAGAAAAAACCAACCAAAATAGAAATAGCACAAGCTGTTAGAGAATTAAGGCTAGAACTTGGGTTGGGTGTTAAAACTATCTTGTTGATTTTAAATGATCCAAATAACAATTTGCCTAGTTTATCTAGAAGCAACTATTACGATATCTTAAAGCGTGAAGATCAAGATGAAATAAAACATCACAACCTAGTTTTTAAAAACCTTAGTTGGTAGCTATTTGCCTTATATAGATAAATCCTTATTTAATAGGGTTTTACACCGTGCGAAAAAAATTTATAAAAGGGGTTGACTTCTTTTAATGGTACATGTAACATATAAATGTAAAGTTGATTAAGGCAAACAAAAAAGCCTTAAAGGTGGAAACCTCAAGACTTTACTAAATTAAATAGCATATGAAAGGTACTAAAGGAATGAAAGAAAATAAACAAGCTTCAAAAGATTATAGGGAAAATTTGAAAAAGAAGGCTTTAAATGGAGATATTAAAGCACAAAAGCAATTAGAAAAGACAAAATATAATAGATATAGATCAGCCGCCAAAAGCTTCATTTTAACTAAAATTAAGTATGAAGATATTGGACTTTTTAGAGATTATTTAGCTGAAAGAGCAAAAGAATTAAGAATAGAAAAAACTTCAAAAAAATCATAAAAAAAGCATTGGCATGGTACACGTACCATTATATTATATATATGTAAGTTGATGAGGGAACAAAAAAAGCCCAGTGCGGGAACACTGAGCAAACTCAAAAACTTATAAAGTTTCGACACAATATAAAGTAGGCTAGAAGCCTTTTAATTTGAGTAACTATATATTACCAAATAAAAAGCCTCTAGTCTAGTGAATTAATAGAATAGGGGTTTTTATTATGTTTAAAAATGAAGTAAAAGAATTTAACGTTTACGGCAATACGTACGGTGTAAGCCTTTGGCGTTCTGGTATGAGTGCAATTTTTGACATGCTAGACGATCAAGCAGGCAATAAAGAAAATAGCGAATTACACGAATACAAACAAGCCTTAAACCAAGAAGGCGAATATAGTTTGAAAATTAACGGTAAATTCAACCCGAACAGCATTTCAAGCAGCGAATTATTTAATAATTTTGTTGCTGATTTAAAAGCAAATATCTTAAATAACGAACTTGAACAAATCGGATTTAGTAAAGAATGGCTAATAGCTGAACACAATAGATTAGTTGAAACAGCTATTAACTTAAATAGTAACCGTGTAGAAATTGAATTATAGGAGCTTAAAAATGAAAGACTATATAAAGGATATTGAAAGCGATCCGAACTTTGAAGAATGGATAATTTTCAACTATGAAGGCGAATTATTAGGCGAATTTAACAAGTATAGTGAAATGCTTGAAAAGTTTGATGAAATGGACGGCGAAAATTGCTTCGCCGGGTATGCTTTGGCTGATCCTAGAAACATCATGAACACGAGTTTTAAAGAAGCGAAAATATTTTACTAGAGGCTAAAAAATGAAGAATATTGAAACTATTGAAGACGTTAAAAATTTAGATATTATTACAGAATTTAGGAAAGCAAAAAAGCTTTATCTCAAAACCGTTGAAGAGGTATGCGGCAGCTTAACAGCTTATAACAATTTAGAGCAATCTCACAAAATAGATAAAAAACTTAAAAAGTATGATAAAAAATTTTATATCAATGAGCGGCAATATATAGAGTTTTCAATTATTGACGCAAGTTTTACAGAGTACGGCATAGGTGCGCTATTTATAGGCTTTGGCGATGATACGGGCGAGAATTTCAACCGTTATCCGTCGGAATCTTATGAGATAACTTATTCACTTAGTGAAGTTTCTTATTATTGGAATAACTTTTTAAAGTGTGTAAAAGAAAATAATTTTATAGAAAAATAATCGGAGGACTAGAAAAATGATGAACGAAAAAGAATTACAAAAATTAATTGAAGATTATTGCGCTGATATGCTAGAACAACAAGAAGAAGAAGCAGAACGCTATTATCATAAGATAAGTGGAGATTTTGGTTATAAAATGGTTGAAATTGATTATAATTTGAACACCATTAATTGGGACCGCTTAGAGTTAGAAAATTGGGTAGCTATTCCATCTATTGAACTTCCTAGCATTGATTTACCACCGAAAAAATACGCTTGGGACGCTCCAAGCATTGAAGACGTACGAGAGGCGGGGCTTGGTCTAGCTTTCTATCACGTTGATGAAGACGAAGAAATAGACAGCGATGTTTTTTATATGATGGATTATTTAAGCAATAAAGACAACAGCGAAAATATAAAGAAGTGCATTAAAGCACTAGAAAACTACCCAAAAGAAGCACAATAAAAAAAACTTCAAAAAATTATAAAAAAGTATTGACATGTTACACGTACCATTATATTATATATGTGTAAGTTGATGAGGGAACAAAAAAGCCCAGTGCGGGAACACTGAGCAAACTCAAAAACTTATAAAGTTTCGACACAATATAAAGTAGGCTAGAAGCTTTTTAATAGCATAAATGAACTATTAAACCGCTTTTAGTCTATGACTTAGTAAATAGATTAGGAGCGGTTTTTTATTATGAAAAAAGATGAAAGCTTAAAAAAAGAGTTCAAGCCTGCTAACGCTGATAAATTGTGCAAGCTTGAAAATAATAATAAAAAAATTCAATTAGGTTATTTTGTTAAATATAACGCTATTGCAACATATCAAGGCGACAAGCTTAATAATATCACTTTCTATATGCCTAATTGGAAAGCTGAAAAGGTTCACGAACTTTTTAAAGCAAGAATAGAAAATAAGAATTTTAATTTATATCACTGTAAAGGCGTTAGAGTTGTAAAGATTTATTAATTATAAAGGTAATTGAAAGAGGTCATAAAAATGTTAAAGGGTAAAAATTTAGTAATTGCAATTTTATTAGTTTTAGTTTGTGTTTTAGGTTTTTCAAATATTCAAAATAGTGAAAATATTAATAGCTTAACAAGTCAATTACAAGCAACTAGAAAAGTTGAGCTTAGAAACAAGAGGGTATCAAGTAAGCGCATGGCTAAACTTAGAAAATTAGAAAAGACCGCACAAGCTAAGCAAGAAGAAAACGACGAGCAAACCGCCAAAATTAAAGAACTAAAAAAACAGCTTGACGAGTGCAAGACTGAAACCCGCGATAGTATCAGCACTAAGACGGGCAAGCATGAAACTATTAAGCTTACACCAGCACAAGCGAAAGAATTCGACGAAACGGGCGAAATTGCAGACAGCGAACTTGAAGACTAGGAGGGTATAAAAAATGAGTAAAGATATAGCTAATAAGAGAGTTTATAAAAAAGTTTATGAAATGGTAAAAGAAGAGGGCTATATGCCTTTTAGCCAAAAAAATATTATAAAGTATCCCGATTGCGATGGACTGGTAAAAATACAGGACATTAAAAATAATAGTGATCTTTGGTCGTTAATTTACTTTATAGCTGAAGACATGACAAGCGACATCATAGCAACTTTAATCAAAAAACATGAATATATTATTCCTAATGGGTGCTTTTTGTTTGGTGTAGAGCTTGAAACAGGCTTTGAAGCTGATATCACTAAAATAATTTATAAAAATAATGCTTTATATATAACAATTTTGTATTAGAAATAGAGACTATTAAAATGATTGATGTTTTAGCAATTGCAGCAACGGGCGTTTTTATAGGCGTATTTATTGGAAGTAAGAAATTTAGAGAGTTTTTAGGATTTTAAGAGGTATTAAAAATGAAGAAAATTGATTATATTTTTATTGAATCTTGCAAAAATAAGGCATGTTTAGAAGGTTGCACACAAGTCGCAAGCTTTGCCCCTGAATTGATGGAAGTTGCGCAGCAGGCTTTTAAAAGCTATAAAAAGAGTTTGGAAAATAGTGAAAATGATTGTTATTTATGCATTCAATACCAAGACGGCAACAGCAAAAAATTATGTAAGGGAGTGTTTAAAATGCTAGAAAGTAAAGGGTTTGATAGTAGTGAAAAATATAAAAAAGCTTTGAGTGATTTTATTTTTAAATTAACAGCTAAAAAAAAGAGGATAGATTTTTCTAAGCTTTGGCTTATATGTTTGAATTATAGTGATGCCAATACTAACAATATAAATGATTTTTCTTTTATGGTTGGGATAGGGATGAATATATGCGCAGAATGGAAACTAGTTTATAAAGGATAGAAAAAAGACGGCTAAAAATAGCCGTTTTATTTTGTAAAAAAATTATAAAAAATCCTTGCTTTTATACCTTATAAGGTATAATATAATAGTTGTGAGGGGGATGAAATGGAAAATCTAAAACCTCACAGGTGGTAAAGTAAAAGCCGTGGGCTTTTGCAGAACCCACGGCACACATAGAAAGGGTAAAGCTATGACGATCACCATAAGCATAGCAAATCCTTACTTCTTAATTATCATTATAGCGGGAATTATAGCCGTTGTAAATGATAATAAAAAGAAGTAAAGAGCTATAACGTGGGTAAGTCGGAGGGCTTGCCCTTTCTATTTATATAAGGGGCTTTATTATGAAAACAAGCAACGCACAACGAAAAGCAAATAAAAAATATAAGGATAACCACCCAGACAAGCAACGCACTTACGTTGCAAGGTCAACCGCAAAGCGTTTTATAAAAGAACTTGCAACACTTAAAGACTTAGACGAACTAACGGAGCTTATACAGGCTAAACGCCAAGAACTAGAGGAAGGTGGGAGCGATGAAAAGCAAGACAATTCAAACTAGTATCACTTTACTTGTATTACTTGGCTTTTTAATAAGTGCAATAAAAGAAAGAAGTATACTATTAACAGCAATCTTTGTTATAGGCATAATCATTTTTATAATTGTTAAGCTAGGAGGTGGGAACGATGGCAACGGAAGCACAAAAAAAAGCTCGTGATAAGTGGAAAGCAAAGAACAAAGAAAAAAATGCACTTATTAACAAACGATCAACGGCAAGAAGTTTTATAAGAAAATTCGCTAGCTTGGAAGACTTAGAAGAGATAAAAGGGCTAATAAAAGCACGTGAAACCGAGCTGAAAAACGAAAAAAATTTATGAATTCTCTTGATTTTATACCCTAAAGGGTATATTATAATATATGTAAGGAGTTGAAAGCCTTAACCGAGTAAACTTCCTTATGATTCCCAAACGTGGGAGGTGGTTACCACTTGGCTTATAAGTCACGTAAAGACTACCAGCAAAAAATAAGGGAAAAGAAAAAGGCGAAAAGATGGGAAGTAATAAACCATCTAAACACCTTATTAAACCTATTTTTAATGTTGGTTCAGCTTTGGTTACTTTACCACCAATCGCACTAGGGAAGTAACCACAGAGGGGCGAGCGTTAAGGGCTTGCCCTTTTGTGGTTTTATTATAACACAGCGGGGCTTAATTATGAAAGAAAGAAAAATAAAAAATATTATTAAATTAATAAACTTTGTTACGCTACTTATTGCCCTTTTTACTTTGGTATTTTATAAATTTGATACATATAAATTAATTTCTGGGCTGGTTGCTTTATCCTGTAGCATTTCATTATATATAGACACATTTAAAAAGTAAGATAAATAAATTAACTGGGCTATCTATTTATTTAGGTAGCCTTTTTTTATTTGCTCTTTTAAGAACATATGTTTGTATAATTTGATAACTATTAAAGCTTATATCATTAAGCGATTATAAGACCAGTAAGAGAGATACACACACCAACACGAACACCCAAAGCATAGACAACCAAGCGAACTAAACCACTAAGACGCTTCAAGGCTTGACCATACAAGAGAAGAAAGCAACGGCACAAGCTTATAAACCATAACCCAACCAACACCAGCACACGACTACACAAGCGAACCAATACAACACTATTACTATTTACTACTCAACACAAGAAAGAGAACAGATAACCGTACCAGCAAGACGCAGGAACACACACAAGGGCACAACAAGGCTGTATATAAGGTAAGTAATAGCACAATACTACAAGCTTATATATTAACACTGTATCAAGCGCGGAAAAATTGCGGAACCATTGGACTGCTTAAGGTGCTATATTGATAGCATACAAGAAACAGAGTTCAGGACGCGCACGGCGTGCGGTGGTGGTCGTGCCTTGCACCATTGCACACGATAGCACACCACACACCAGCGACGCGACCACGTGAAGCACTATACACGATAGACAAGCAAGACAACAACACAATAATTACATAAACAATTTTTATTTTTTCTTTTTATTTGAAAAAATATTTTTCTTATTTCGTTGTTGTTTGTTGCTACACTATCAACCATCATGAACAGTGAAAGAAGTATACATACATAGTGAATAAATATAGATACAACACTAATAATAATGATTTCTATCACTCGAAAGCATGGAGAACGCTCCGACGGCAAGCGCTCGAACGTGACAAACATCTTTGTCAAGTTTGTTTACAACACAATGAACTCACGTTTGCCGATACAGTACACCACATAAAGCCAATACGACAAAATGAAGCCGAAAAATTAAACCTTAATAATTTAATTTCAGTTTGTCGGAAGTGTCACAACGAGCTACACCGTGAAAAGCCTATGACTTTAAAGAAGAAAAAAAGAAAATTAAATAACTATACCAATTTGGTGAAAAAATTCACAAATAATAGAGAAACGTGGTAAGAAAATCCACCATATAGCCCCCCCCTGGGGTGAAAAATTTGACGTGCGAACATCGGTGGAGCGGTGCAGGCCCACACTTCACGATAAATTCGCTTTATTTTTGAAAAAAGTTGGTCGAAAATTGGGTGTACCGATTCTATTTTATATAGATAATAAAACCGCGCGTAATGCTAAAAATTAACGAAATGAGGTAGACCAATTTAGCTATGCCTAGAAATGCTCAAAGTGCTTATATACAGGTGCTTAACGGTAATCCAAATAAGCGCACAAAAAAGCAACTAAAAAAGAGAATTAAACAGGAAGAAAAGCTTCAAGTATCAGCCGAAGATATGGATATACCAATTTCAGCTGATGCAGGGGTGAAAAAGGAGTATAACCGGATTTTAAAGGTGTTTAAGGATTCGGACCTTTTTAACGAAGCTGACGTCACAACTTTGGCTCGATATGCCGATTTATGGGGCGAATATGTTGCAGCTAATCGTCGATTGAAAAAGAATGGCAAATATCACGATGGAAAGCTTGATCCTGATTTAGGTTTCAAATTAAAGCTATCTGCTGAACTAGACAAGTTAGCAAAAGAATTAGGTTTAACTCCTGCTGCGCGTGCATCCCTTGCAATAAGCAAGAAAGATGATGAGCCTGATAAGTCGGATGATGACTTTTAAAGGAGGTTTTATTTACGCCTAAAACAGAATCAATATTAGATAAGAACCCATTAGATCTTGACTATCAAGGCGTTGTTGAATGGGTAAATAAATATAAAGAACGGGAGAGGTCTCTAGGACATATCTTAGATAAACCTGCTCCCGTTTTATTAACCACTTTTTATGCTCAAATGATTGCAGAGGGCTCTATTGTTTCTAACGAATGGGTAAGAAGAGCTTGTGAGCGTCATTTAAAAGACCTAAAAAGATCAGAAGAAGATCCTGATTATCCGTGGGTCTTTGACGAAGAAAAAGCTTGGCGACCTATTCGATTTATCGAAAAGAAGTGCCATCCTACTAAAGGTAATTTTAAGCATTTAGTTATGCAGCCATGGCAACATTTTATTGTTGGGAGCATGTTTGGTTGGGTTAATAAAGACACGGGAATGAGACGATTTCGTGAATCGTTAATATTCGTTGGACGTAAAAACGGTAAACGTTTTGCCGTTTAAAAATTGGGTAAAATCGGTAAAAAACTGAACTTTTAGATCAGAAGATACCGAGGCAACTTGCTAGATTGCGTGAGGCTAGTAAGTACCGTAACGCATAGAGCTTGAATAAATATAATAGCTCCAAGAGTATCCAACATTCTTAATGAATGAAAATATATGCTAAACCAGAATGGAATTAACCATTCGATGAAAATGAGGGTGACCTCTGGAGTGTAAGATAAAAAACTTACAGTTAAGAACAACGAAAACTGAACTAGAATCGGGACTTGCAGATTATATGGCTGGTTTTGATGGAGAAAATGGACCAAACGTTTACTTTTTAGCAAACTCCCAGCAACAGTCCCGATTATTATTTGAAGCATCACGGTCAATGATTAAAAAATCTCCATGGCTAAGTGAAAGATTTGTGCCTAATCGCAGTGGAATTCGTTTTCCTGCTACTGATGGAAAGATCATGGCAATGTCAGCTGAAAAGAGTAACAAAGATGGAGAAAACGTTCACTTCGCCGTTTTCGATGAAATTCATGAGTATCAAGATTACAGCTTAATTAACGTAATGAAAAACAGTCGTGGTACACGTACACAACCATTGATTGTGTATATTACTACTGCTGGTTTTGTCCTCGATGGTCCATTAATGGATATGGTAGAGCAGGCGCAAGATACACTGAAAAACTATGAAGATGACATAAATTCACGTACTTTTTACTACATTGCTAGCCTAGACAATGAAAAAGAAACAGAAGATCCTACAAAATGGGTTAAAGCTAACCCTAATATCGGCTTAATGCAGATGGTTGATATGATTACTGACTTTAAATCAGCTAAGCGTGTTCCTCGAGAATATGCTGACTGGTTAACTAAACGTTTCAACATATTTGCTGATGCTGATGAGATGAGCTTTATTACACCTGAAATTCTGAAAAAGAATAATCAACACATTAATTTGAATACTTTAGTAGATCGAGATTGTATCGGTGGTTATGACCTATCTGATACAGAAGACTTTACGTCAGCATGTCTAGAATTTCCTCTAGATGATGGTGGCGTTTTTATTTTGGAGCATTCTTGGATTCCGCATCGTAGATATGAGCAAGATAAGAACCCAGAACGTATAAGAATGTGGGAAAAACAGGGAGAAATAACAATTATTCCTGGTGATTATGTCGATTTCAGCTATGTTTACGACTGGTTTAAAAATATGTCGGAAAAGTACAATATTGTGCAAATTAATTATGACCCTGCTAAGGCAATTAGACTTAATAAACAGATGGAAGAGTTTGGATTTAAAACCCAGCCAGTACGTCAAGGCTTCTTTACTCTTGGCGGTCCAATGCAAAATTTTAAAGAATTATTGCTTGATGGCAAAGTCGTATTTAATGAGCAATCAATGTTTAAGTGGTACTTGAATAACGTTGAATTAATTACAGATAGAAATGATAACTGGATGCCTACAAAGACATCTCGCTCACGTAAGATTGATGGCTTTGCGGCTGCATTAGATGCACATGTAAGTGTGATTGATATGCTAGTTGAGCCAGATGATAGTGATGAACCAATATCACAATTTATTTCTTTTAGATAGAGGTAATAGATGAAAGCTGAGTTACATTGTGGCGATTGCTTAGAAGTAATGAAAGATATCAAATCAAAGTCTGTTGATCTAATATTAGCTGATCTCCCATATGGAACAACAAGGCGAAATAAATGGGATATAGTAATACCCTTTGAATCTCTGTGGGAGGGGTACGAGCGTATTATTAAAGACAAGGGAGTCATTGCTCTATTTGGGGATGAACCATTTGCCAGTAAGTTACGTTTAAGCAATGAAAAACTATATCGTTATGACTGGATATGGATTAAAAACTCGCCAACTGGATTTTTAAATGCTAAAAAGATGCCATTGAAAAATACTGAGACAATCAGCATTTTTTATAAGAAATTACCTTTATATAATCCACAAATGCGATCAGGAAAGCCCTATATTCGTAAGAAAGGAACAACTAGTTTGAATTATGGCAAGGCTGATAAAGATACAGTTACTGTAAATCATGGCACTAGATATCCCGTCAAGACTATTAACTTTAAAAGTACACGTCATAGTACTAAAACATTTACACATCCTACTCAAAAGCCAGTAGATTTACTGGAATATATAATTAAAACATACACTAATGAGGGGATGACTGTCTTAGATAATGTGATGGGCAGTGGCTCAACTGGGGTCGCTGCAATTAATCTAAAACGAAACTTTATAGGAATTGAGAAAGACCCAAAGTTTTATCAATTTGCAGAACAACGAATTATGAAAGCTAAACAAGAAATCTTGTTAGTTTAAGGGATTACAAATGAATAAAAGACAAAAAATTAAGCTCTTGCGGAATAATCCGCAAGGCTTTTTTTGTAGATATGGTAAAAATCAAACTATATCGCTTGCCTGCTGGTGTGCGTTAAATAGAGGCATCAGTGGAGAATTACTTTTTAATCAAATAGAAATGATGATATTTTTTGAAGACGAACGCTGGAAGTATGGATTGCTTAAAGCTCATGAAGCCGAATTAAACCAATCCCAGCAAGGACTTTTGAAGTACGTAAAATCTAAGTTCATGAGCTGGCTTCCTGAATAGAGAGGAGGTGAGTGAATGAGCTTTTGGGATAAAGCTAAAAGATTTTTGAATCCATTCCAACAAAGCAAAGGCAATAGCTGGGAAGGACCGCATTACAATTTCAACGGTTGGGCTAATACGCCATTTTTTGGCATTAAAAATCAAGATTTAACTACTAATGAAGAAGTTTTCAGCGTAGTTACAAGATTAGCCAATACAGTTTCAAGTCTACCTTTGCATGAATATAAAAAGTATCAGCAAACTACTACTCCTGTTAGTGTACTTTTAACAGTAGAACCTAATCCATCAATGACAGCCTTTCAACTATTAAATCAATTAGAAACGTCACGTAATGTTGATGGCAACGGGTATTTATGGATTGAAAGAGATGCTTATGGAACACCGCAACATTTATGGCCAATTGACCCCAAGACAGTTGTAGTTAAGCGAGATATTGATACTGGCAACATTTGGTATCAAGTTAGTTCAGATACGTATAACTTCTTAGTATTTAACACGGAAATTATCCATGTTAAGCATATTAGCCCATTATCTGACTTTGTAGGTATTAGTCCATTGGATGTGCTGTCTAGCTCTTTGAAGTTTGCACGCACAGTGGAAGAATTTTCCATGAATGAAATGGATAAAAAAGACGCATATATCATTCAATACGATCGAAGTGTTGGTCAAGAAAAACGACAAGCATTTATGGACGATTTTAGAAGAATGATTAAAGAAAACGGTGGTGCAATTCTACAAGAACAAGGCTTTAAGATTGACCGTTATGAAAGTAGATTTCAACCAGGCGATCTTCAAACTGTATCGAATATCACTAAGCAAAGGATAGCTAATGCGTTCAACGTTCCTTTGTCATTCTTAGATAGTGGTAACAGCAACAATGCAAAAAGTTCTGAAAGTATTATGACCCAGTTTGTTGAGATGACGCTAATACCGATTATTAGGCAATACGAATCTGAGTTTAATAGAAAGCTCCTAACACAAAACCAACGTGCTAGGGGCTATTATTTTAAGTTTAATATTAATGGCTTAATGCGTGGAGATACAGCATCAAGAACGCGAATGTATCAGATGATGATTAGAAATGGTATTGCTACTCCTAACGAATTGAGAAGACTTGAAGATTTGCCTGAAACCAAAGAAAAGAATGCTGATAAATTATGGTTCTCAAAAGACTTAGCATTGCTTGAAGAAGCCGATAAGATTAATGATCCAACTAGTACTAAGCAAGAATCACAATTGAAAGGAGGTGACAATCCTGATGACGACAATCAAGAAGAAAAAGGCAAAGATGCCCAGTTACCTGACCGTAAAGCAGGAAGCGACAACCAGCAACGTAGCCGATATGTACATTGATGGTGAGATTGTAACTGATGAATGGGAAGATTCAGATACTTCTGCTGCTGGTTTTAGGGATGCTCTTAAATCGCTGGGGGATGTTAAAGAAATCAATTTACATATTAATAGCCCTGGTGGAAGTGTGTTTGAAGGTATAGCAATCTACAACATGCTTAAACAAAATAAAGCAAAAGTAAATATTTATGTTGATGCCTTAGCAGCATCAATCGCAAGCGTCATCGCAATGAGTGGTGACGCTATTTTTATGCCTTCAAATAGCATGATGATGATCCATAACCCTTATACCGTTGCTGTTGGTAATGCTAATGAATTACGTAAGGCAGCCGATGATATGGATCAAATCACTAAGGCTAGTGTTGCTTCTTATTTAGCAAAAGCTGGCAACAAGCTAGACGAAGATACTTTAAAAGACTTGATGGATAACGAGACTTGGTTAACAGCACAAGAAGCCGTTGATTATGGCCTCGCTGACGAAGTACTTGAGCCTAACAAGGCGGTAGCTTCATTGGATAACCCATTTGCTAAAAAATTTAAGCATTTACCAGTACAGCTTTTAAAGCAAGAAACACCTAAGCCAGAAGATAAATCAGATTCTGAAACTTTAAAACAACTTGAAGAAATTAAAGAAAGAGCGTTGCAATCTAGCAGCGCTCTTTCTCTTGAACTTTTAAACATTAAGGAGAATTTTTAAATGAATATTTTTGAATTACGACAAGAAACCTACAATGCCGGCCAAGCACTAAAGGATATTGAAGACGCATTGGCAAAGGCAGCTACTAATCCAGATCCAAAGGCACTTGATGATATTAAGGCCTTAAGCCAAAAGAAAGATGGCGCACAATTACGCTACAACACTTTAAAAGAACGCTATGAACAAGCTAAGAAGGCACAATCTGACGAAATCAAAAACAAGCTAGAAGATGCAAAGAAAAATGAAACTAAGATGCCCGAAGATCCAAAGGAACGCTTAATTAAGGCGGAAGCAGCATGGATTCGTAAGACTGTTCGTCCTGATAATGCAGAATTTCAAGAAAAGTGGAACTCAATTAAGCAAGAATTAAAGGATGATACTGATACTAAAGGTGGAAAGTTACTCCCAATTAACGTATCAAACCAACTAGTATCAGAACCATTTGCTACTAACCCATTACGTCAAATGGAAACTGTATCAACTATTACTAACTTGATTTTGCCACGAATCGCTTTTGACATTGCTGATGACTCATTTGTAAACGATGGCGAAGTTGCTAAGGAAATGAACTTAAAAGGCGATCAAATTACTTTTGAACGTCACATGTTAAAAGTTCGTGCAGGTATTTCAGACACTGTTTTACTTGGCTCTGATGCTGGGTTAGTTGAATACGTAAATAATGCATTATCATCTGCATTGCAATTAAAGGAACGTTCACTTGAACTTGGTACTTCTAATCCAGCAGGCTTAGAACACATGAGTTTCTACGATACTACTACTGTTAAGATCAAGTCTGTTTCAGGCAAGGACTTATTCCACGCAATCCGCAAGGCTATTGCTGACTTAGATGATGCTTTCCAAGACAATGCCAAAGTCTTAATGACTAGAAGTGATTACTACGATATGCTTGATGGTTTAGCTAATGGTTCAGCAACTCTTTACCAAGCACAACCAGAATCAGTTTTGGGTGTTCCAGTTAAATTTACTTCTGCTGCAACTACTCCTGTTGTTGGTGACTTTAGCTTCGCACAATTGAATTATGAAATTAATAGTTCTTTATACGAACAATACAAGGACTACCAAAAGGGTATGAACTACTTCCAATTAACTGCATGGTTTGACCACCAAATCAAGTTAGCAAGTGCATTCCGTTTGGCTATTGTTTCGGGAAAATAGTAACCCCGTCTGACGATAAAGGTTCAGGCGATAAGAAGCTTGCTCCTAAGCCAGATACAAGCGGGGGTACTAAACCGCAGAATAATAAAGAGCAGGGGACAGGTAGTGTAGACAGTGAGAAAGCAGATTCTTCTTCATCGAATAGCGATAAGAAGTCAGATACTGCGTCAACACAACCAGCATCTAAACCTGCTGAAATTTCAAAAGATAGTGGCACTCCTGCTAAGTCAGATACTGCTCAGTCCAAGGCAGGTAAGTAGTTATGTCAATTCATACCCTTTTAACTCAAGTCGAACCAGAAGACTTACAAGATGTTAAGGAATTTTGCAAAGTTGATGGTAATTTAGAAAATCAAGAGATTACTGGAATGATTCTATCAGCACGTCGAGATATTATTGGTCAAGTTGGCGATAGAATTGACGATTTTTTTGATGATAATTGGAATTTTAAATATGCAGTTTGGATAAAAAGTTATCACAGCTATAACAATCGTGATACATCATCAAATGCTATGACATTTGAAATTCAAGATACTTATAATTCCACTATCAATGCAATGAAAGACGATTATCGTTATCAAATATGGCTAAAAGATAAAGAAGATGATGATGACGAAGAAAGGAATGAAAACTAGTGAATAAACATACCAGCATCAATATCGCACGAATGCGCTATAGGCTTGAATTTGGCTTAATGGCTCCAACCGACGAAACCAATCCAAATACAGGCGAGGCAGTGAATGGCTTTGTACCACAATTTACTAAATGGGCCGGCCAATGGACCTTGAGTCAAACTCAAGAAGCTACTTTTGCTGGTTCTAATCAAGGTGATTTAATGACTTTTTTCGTTCGTCATGACAAAAACATTACTAGTGATATGATTCTTCGCTTAGATGGTAAAGAATATACAATCACGCATATCAATAGGGATGATGGATTAACCGCTAATTCATTTGATCTGATTACGTGCAAGAGGAAAGAGGTGCATCATGCATGAGTGAAATTCTTAATGAGGATAATTTTGATCGTGCTATTGATGAAATCAGTAAATCTTGGACGATGCAAGAACGCACTTTTGTTAATAACGCTGGGATGGGTGCTTTTTATCCAGTGCTAAAAACAAAAGTTGATGCCCATAAGGACCCTACCAGAAAACCAATAGGGTATCCAGAACATATGGCGGATACTTTAGTTAAAAATGTTAATAAAGATGGCTCAATTGAGGTGGGCTTTTCTAAAAAGGGCAATAAAGCTTATATTGCTCGATTTATTAACGATGGTTGGCAATCGTACAACCAATATGGTGGACCTTATAAATATATTCCTGGTGAACACTACTGGGAAAGTACAGAAGATGAAACTCATGACGCTGTTATTAAAGCTATGGCTCAAGCTGCAAAAGCGGTTATGGATAAGAGAGTAGGTTTATAAAATGACACCAGCAGCACAAGTGGTTTCACTTATTAAAAAAAATATTAGTCAATTCGATGGCTTAAAGAGCGAACACGTTCACTCTTTTATGATTAGCCAAGAAGATAAGACTAAAACTGATGCAATTATTGTTGTGTCAGAAGCACCCGGTGGTCGTCATGGATATGGAAATGGTGTTCCAATCTTTGAAAGACGACGACTGCAAATTGAATTTTATTATCCGAAAAATTACATGAAAGATATGGAAGGACTTGAAAAACAAATCAAGTCCTTTTTGTTTGCCCACGGTTTTGTTTGCTATGCAAACGCAGGCCATGTAATTAGTCCGGATCAACAAAACATAACAAATACACTCAAATTTAACTATCAAAAGGAGGATATTATTTAATGGCTACTATCGGTTTAAAGACGATTTACACTGGCATTAAATTACCAAATGGTAGCGTTGCCCTTGATGACCAAGGTGTTGACCCAACCGGTATTTTTGAAATTGATACTAAGAAAGAAAATGGAAACTTAGGTTCTAAGAGTTTCAATATTACTAACTTAACTGGTACTACAACCAAAATTGTTGGTAATAACGAAATCGTTGATACTTCTGTAGGATCAAGTTCACCAACTGTTGCAATTGATTCAAACATGATTAACCCTGAAAAACTTAACAAGCTTTTAGGACGTGTTCAATTAGGCGATGGTGGATGGGCACCAGGCAAGACAACTGTTGAAATTGGCTTGATTGGCGTAGCAGAAGATCCAATTTATCACTCACGTATTTTCTATTGCTTTGGTCGTGGTACTTTGGCTAAGACTGCTCAAAACATTCAAACCAATACTGATACTGCACAAACTCGTGAAGATGATAACTTAACTTACACTGCTATGTCTTACGACAAGTTTAATTCAGAGCCATATGCAGTTTACTGGGAAAAGAACAAAGATTTCAGCTTGAAGAAGATGTTTGATCGAGTATTTCCAGGTCAAACTTTCATTAAAGAGCCAGCACAACCAGTTGCCCAGCATTAAAAACTTGTATGATGAGATGAAGATTCTAAGAACATAGTCATTAAGCTGATGAATAACTAATCACTTAAAGCCTTAAAATCAATATCTCAACATTAATAATTTAGCCTGAATAAAGGCTTTTTTTGCGAAAAATTAACAGGACAGAGACGAGAGATATGAAACGAATTTATAAGGAGAAAAATTAAATGAGCAAAGTTGTTACTTTAAATGCAAAAGATGTACTAGGAAAAGATTATACAGTAATTGATTCATTTGAAAATGTAAAGAAAACCAGTAAAGGCCTTATTGCTATGTTCAACGCAATGGACGAAGTAGAAACTAAAGCAAAAGAAGAAAAAAGAGAACCGCTTTTGCCGGAATATGCCCTTGTCATTGACGAATACATTATTAAAAACGTAGCCAAGTTATTGAATTTAGGTGCAGAAGATACCAAAAAATTAAATGAAATGAGTAGATCTGATGTAGTCGAATTTTATAAAAAAGTTGCAGAAGACTTTTGCCAAATGCGAGTACCTTCAATGGGAGCTATCACTGGTGTCGGTGAAGAAGATAAGGAAGACGGTTCAGTAGAACAACCTAAGGAAAAGCTAAAAACAGTTGACCCAAAATAGCACGCCGAAAGATAAGTTGGGAATTAAAAAATCTGATTGGGGATATTGATTATTTAGCTCAATGGAGCTTAGATCATAAAAATATTCCTCCCGATGAATTCTATAATAGTTCACTTTCAAATTGGACGGCTGCACAAAATGCTAAGTCTCGTGAAGATCGGGAAGTGGATCCACTTCAATATGCACGTCAAATTGGGGCTATTTAAAGAGAGGAGGAATAATTATCTATGCCTACAATTTCAGGCTATAAATTTGTCGTCGACTTAGAAGACCGTGGCGTAACGATGTCTTTAAGGAATATGAAAGCAGCTGCTCAAGCCTTGAAAGCTGAAATGAGAGCTAACTTTTCTATTCTACAATCTGGTGAAGGCTCTTTTGCTGCTTATAGTCAAAAAGTCACTGATGCATCACATGCTATTGAACAATACGGCAAGGTTATTACAAATTTAAATAACCGTTTGGCTAACTATGGTACTAAGCTAACCGAATTAAGAAATCAAGAAGCTGAGCAACAAGCGACATTAGATAAGTTGAAAAATTCTAATGAGCAAAATACTAAGCAATATAAAGATGCAGAGAAAGCTTTAACTAAGACTAAGAATAGTATCCAGAGCTTAACTAGAAGTCGATTATCTGACTTAAAGAACTTACAAACGCAAAGAGCAGCACAGCAAAGTTTAATTGAGCAACAAAAGCAGGCAGAAGAAACTTTAAAACAACTTAGAACTGGTATGGCTGATTATCAACGTATCAGTAAGAGCGTTTTAAGCGTAAATAAGTCTTATGTTTCTTCAATGAAAGAAACGGGGCATTACTTTAAAGCTAATTCTGCTAATATTAAGACTTTAAAGTTAGCCCATCAATCGTTAGCTTCTCAATATAAAGCTGAAAAAGATGTTGCTCATCAGCTAGAACTTTCAACTACTACTTTATATAAGCGATACGATCAAGAACGTTCTGCATTAACTAGAATTAATTCGGAACGTAATCGTGCTAGAAACGAATTACGTCAGCTTACATCTCAATACGGTGCTAATAGTACACAGGCCAAAAATGCCAGAGATAAAGTTGAGCAATTAAATACTCAATACACCAATCAACAACGTAGTTTATCCGGATTACGTGAAAAGGTAACTCAATCAACAGAAGCTTACTCAAAACAAGCGGTTCAAGCTGGTAAAACAGCAGATCAACTTGTAAAGGTTCAACGTGCAACTTCTGGATTTAAAGCAACAGCTTTAGGACGTTTAACTACATCTGTCGGTCAATTTAATACTAAATTAAAGGAGTCCACTTCTCATACACGAGAGTGGGCTTCTTCTTTAAAAGGTGGTTTTGCAGCGGTTAGCGCTGGTGCTGTTGGGGTTACTGCTAGTCTTGGTAAAGTGACATCAATGGCTGGTGAAATGCAGCAAAAATGGGTAGTAGCTAAAAACCTGATGGTTACAGGTGGCGAAAAAGCTGTCGAAGTCACTAAAAATTTGGCATTAATGCAAAAAGATGCTTCCAAGTATTCAAAAGAATATGGGATTTCTCAGAGTGAAATTGCAGATCAATACACTAATTTAATCAAACGTGGTTATGATTCCAAATCTGCTTTAGGTGCTATGAAAGACGAATTGGAAGCAACTAGAGCTACAGGAGATGAGTTTAGTGAGGTTGTAGATAGTGCTTCCCAAGCACTTGATGCATTTGGACTAAGAACTGATGATACCGCACAAATGGCTAAGAATACTCACCGTGTTCTTAACGCTATGGCTTATTCAGCCGACTTAACAGCAACCAGTTTTAAAGATTTAAGTACTGGTATGGCATATGTTTCCGCTCCTGCAAAACAAGCAGGATGGGATATTGAACAAACGTCCGCCGCATTAGGTATGTTATCCAACGCTGGTGTTGAAGGAAGCCAAGCCGGTACTGGTTTACGTAAGGTTATTGTTTCTTTAACTAAACCTACAAAGGGTGCAGCTGCTGCCTTAAAAGAGGCAGGATTGTCTATCAAAGATTTCCAGGATAAATCTGGTCAGTTAAAACCTGTCGATCAAATATTCCAGTCAATTAATCAAAAAGTTGCTGGTTGGGGAAGTGCTAAGAAGGGTGCTTTCTTTAAATCGATTTTTGGTGCAACGGGAATGCAGGCTGCGTCTATCTTGGCTCAAACGGCTGGTGGACTAAAAGCCAATGACGATCAACTTACTCAATTAATTGCTAACTCTCGTAAAGCAGAAGAGGGTTCTGGTTATGTTCATCAATTAGCTCAAAAGAACATGCAGACCACTAAAATGCAGCTAGAACGTCTGAAAATGACATTCCAAGATCTTGCAATTAATATGGGTAAGCAAATGCTGCCCGCTATTAATAATGTTGCCGATGCATTTAGCAAATGGAGTGTATCCAAGGACGGACAAGATGCTATTAAAGGAATATCTGGTGCTGTTGGGGATGTTGCTAATGCAGTGTCTAAACACAGTAAAGATATCATGAATTTCTTTTCTGGCATTGTTCAGGGAGCTAAGACTGCTTCTAAATGGATGCATGATGTAACCAAATCTGTATCTGACTTTTTTAACCATACATCAGTAATTAAAGACGCCGTTAAGAAAGTAAAAGACTTCTTCAAATGGGCTAACACCCAAATGGGTGGAAACAAGAATAATAATGCTTTTGTTCGTTTTGCTGGTCAAGCAGTTGGAGCGTTAGCAATGCTGGCTGTACCTCTTTTAACAATTCGCAAAACAGCACAAGGTATACGTGCAATCTTATTGGATGTAGGCCAGTTTAAAAACTGGATTACTGGTAATAAGATTGTAGATCAACGCGCCAAAGATATGAGACGTGTTGTAGAACTGCAAGAACAATCCTTAAAGCTAACCCAACAACAAATTGATCTTGAAAAGAAAAATCAGGGTTGGGGAGATGTTACTCATAGTGGGGAACATCCAACTGGTAAGGGTTCAGCAAGTAAAACCGATATGGTTGGGGATGTTGCTGATGCTGTCGATACAGTAGCCGACCTTAAAGGCGGAGAAGGCGAAAAAGTAGCTAAGAACGTTGAAAAGATGGGCGAAAAGCATGCTCAGTTTTGGCAACGTGGATTTTTAGGAAAACTGAGAGGCTGGGGCTCTAGTCTTATTTCTGCGTTAAGTCCAAGTAATCTTATGTCTAAATTTGCTAATTTAGGTGATAAGATTGGTAGTTTTTCTGGCAAAAAGTTCGTTGCTAAATTCAAGAGAGCATTATCTAAGCTAAATCCCAAAAATTGGAGCATTATTCAGACGATGGCCAATATTGGTGATAAAGCAGGTAGTAAGTCAGGCCATGGATTTGTTTCCAAATTTAAGTCAGCATTATCCAAGTTAAATCCACTGAACTTATTCAGGCGACATACAAAAACTGTAAGTGCTGCTGCTGAAAAAGTAGGAGCAACTGCTGGAACAAGAGCAAGTTCTGGATTTTTAAGCAAGTTAAAAGGTACTAAATTATTTGGTGCTATTAAAGGTGTCGGATCTGATCTTTTCCACGGTTTCTTTAATGGTTGGTCTTTAGCCTTTGGGTTAGTAGATAATGGATTTAACATTATCAAAGGTATTCAAGAAAAGAATCCTACTCAAAAAGCTCGTGATCTTGGTTCTGGTATCGGTGGTGGTATTGGTGCAGGCGTAGGTGGAGTATTAGGCTCCGTTTTCCCAGGCATTGGTACTATGGCTGGTGCAGCATTAGGGCAAGCTATTGGTAGTACCGTTGGTAAATTCTTCCCTGAAATTGCACGTTTGGGTGCAGCTAGTTTCAAAGCTGAAACAACGACAGTTGTTGGATTTTTTAAAGCATGGGTAAAGTTTGGCAAAGGCGAATTTAAGGTCCTTGGTGATCTTATTCGTGGAGATTTTGGTAAAGCGTGGAAAGATGCTTCTAAAGGTTTCCATCAATTCACCGATGGAATGGTTAGCTACTTTGATAAGCATGGTGGCAAAGGCATTAAATCGTGGGTTGGTAAATCAATTGAAACGATTAAAAAAGGCAATTGGAAAGGCGCTTGGGATAATACTGTTAATAGCGCCAAATCAGCATGGAGTGGTTTTACCTCATGGTTTGATAAAAATATTTTAGGTAAAACTAAGAAAGCAACATCAGGCTCTTCAAAGAAATCATCTTCACCATCTACCAAAGGCAAAAAAGTCGTTAGCCTATCGCAGGCTCGTGCTTCAAAGCAAGATATTGCCAATATTAAAGCGATGACAGCTGCGCTTAAAGCATATACTAGTGCTTTGAGTGGTCTTAAGGCTACTGTTAAGAAAAATGATCCATCCAAGATTGTTAATAATATGAATAAATCTATTATTAACAGTACTAAGGGATGGAGTAAAGCGGCTGAACCTATTAAAAAGATGGGTGATGCGTTTAAATACCTTGCTACTTTTGCCAGTGCAATGGCTAAGAAAGATGTTTTCAAAACTTTTAATACTGATTTACCAAAGCTGGATAAAACCTTAAAAAACCACGTTAATTCATTAAAGACTAATCTTAATAAATTAGGCGATGCATTAAAAGGTGGGAAGAAAGGCAATGGTATTGAAAAATATGCCAAAAAGATTACTGATGCTTTAGATAAACTCATTGGTAAAGTCAAAAAAGTTAACTCTCCAATTAAGACATTAAAATCGTCATTTAGTAGCTTAAAGAGTTCACTTTCAGGTCTTGTTGGTAAAGGTTCAAAGAATACTCTTTTTGATAGGGTAGGACGTGGACTTGACCGTATGCAGACGAAATTTTATCACGTTTTAAGGGGCAAAAACTCTATTCAAAACTTAATTGATAAGTTAGTTAAGAGTCTCAAAGATAGTAAGCTTGATAATCTTTTAACTAAGATAGAGACGCCGCTTAAAAAGATTGCTAGTGATTTGGAGAAAATGTCCTCTCCAATGAAGAACTTTTCTAAGGCTATGAGTACTTTAAGTTCAACTATGAAGGTATTTCAAACGACTAAAGGACAAAAGAATCCTTTGGATGCAATGGTTGAAAGTTTGGAGAACTTAAAGAAAGCATTAGCTGGCGGTAAAACTAAGACTACTGTGGTCAAGGAACTTCAAGATTTAACAAAAGCTTTTGCTGGTTCTGGTGGCAAGAAATCTACAGGTGGTTTTGTATCTGCAATCAAGAAAGTAAATGATCCACTTAAAAAGTTATCTGGATACTTTAAAGATTTAAACAAGCCACTTGATAGCTTTAATAAATCTATCTCTGCATTTACCGGCAACGGCAAGAAGTCCAATCCATTAGAAAATATGGCTAATGGCTTTTCTGATTTGAAAAAGGTATTTGATGCTAAAAAAGGCAGTAAGGGTCTAGCAGATCAGATTAAAGAAATGGGCGACGCCTTTGGCGGTAATGGCAAAAAGTCTCTTGGTCTTGGTGACAAGATTAAAAAGACTAATGAGCCGTTATCGAAATTCACTTCTGGTTTAAAATCTGTTGCAAACAACATCAAGCCAGTTAATAGTGGAATTAAATCATTTAGTGATTTACTGAATGCCTTTGCTAAAAAGAGTAATGCATTAGACAAATTTGCATCATCTTTAAAGTCATTAAATTCTGCTTTAAAGAAATACCCATTTGGGGACACAATTAAAGATGAAGCAAGTACCGCTTATAATGCATTAAAAGATTATGACTTTTCAAAGGAATTTAGTAAACAAGTAAGTACATTAAAATCTAGATTAAGTTCATTCAAATCATCTTTCAATAAGAGCTGGAAAGATTTATGGAGCAATCTACACACGGTTAGTGCTAAAGGCTTAGATAGAGTTGATACTTCACTTTATCGTGGATTTAAGCAATTAAATAGTAGAGCCAATGCATTCTATCGTCAATTTAACCGTGGTTGGAGAAGTTGGATAGATGATATCCAAACATTGTTCTACCGTGGAGTTAATAAGTTACCTGGTTATGCTAGTTCAGCAATGCAAAACGTCATCGGTAAGATGAACCGAGGTATTGGTGGAGTTAACAAGGTTATTGGTGAATTTGGCGGTGACAAGAAGTTAGGAACCATTAGATATGCAGATGGTACACGTGGAGGACATCCAGGTGGTCATATGCTTGTTAATGATTCTCAACGCCCACACTGGAAAGAGCTTGTTAAGTTCCCACATAGGCCATGGATGATGTTCAATGATCGGAACACCTTAATTCCTAATGCTCCTGCTGGTACACAAGTACTAAGCGGAGAAGATACACATAAAGTGATGTCTTCAATGGGTATTCATCATTACGCAGATGGTACTGATAATACATTAGATCCGGATAAAGCAGAGAAAATTATGGATGCTATTGATAAGAATCCATTAGCCGAATTGAAAAAATACTTCTATGGTGCAACTAATTTTAACGGTAGTCCATTTGTATCTGATTTCGGTCCTGCTATTTCTAATGCTTTCTTGAATGCGATTAAAGAACCATTTAAGAAAGCAATTGATGAATTTGGCGGTCAACTAGCAAATCCTGCTGGTGCAGGAGTTACTCGTTGGATTCCAGTTATCAAGCGTGCAGCCAAAGTTATGCATGTTAATTTAACAGCAGCAGGATTATCTAAGATTTTAAGCAATATGCAACATGAATCAGGAGGTAACCCAACTATCGTCCAAACAGTTGACGATATTAATATGCGACGTGGCGACCCTGCTATTGGACTTTTCCAATTTATTCCAGAAACATTTAGATCATATGCTGTTAGAGAACATGGAAATATTCGAAGCGGATATGACCAAATTTTAGCTTTATTTAATGATAGCAATTGGTTTAGTGATATTGCTCCTGGCGGTGGTTGGGGACCATCAGGTGGACGTAGATATGCTGATGGTGGTTTTTCATACGTTCATCAGTTAGCAGAAATCTCTGAAAACAATAAGTCAGAAGCAATTATTCCACTTGATTTATCTAAGAGACCAAGAGCTTACCAAATCTTGTCACAAATCATTTCAGGCTTTGCAAAAGATGAGCCAGATAATGGTGGTTTTGGTAGTGCAGGTACCTTTGTACTTCAAGATAAAATTGATTCGTTAAATGATAAGTTTGACACTTTGATTAGTTTGATGACAGAACTAGTTAATGGTGATCGTATAACTAATATTAATGTTGATGGTAGAACTATTGCAAGAGCTACAAATTCAGCATTTAGAGCGCAAAATGCGCTAGATATTGAAAGAAAGAGGAGAGGATTTAGTGGCGTTTAATGAAGAAATTAGATATGCGCAATTTGTAATGGGCGATCATAGTTCATTAGATTTCGGCATTCAAATCAAATATCCTTTTACACTTTCACATCCAACAATGGATGTTTCGGCTGTATCAATCCCCGGACATTCGGGCGATTTACTTAGTCGAAATCATAGGTTTAATAATTTTACACAAACAATTAATCTGTATGTAAGAAAACCGCCAGGTTATGATACCTGGTCCCGGTTAGCAGCAGATATTAATAATTGGCTGATAGGAGATACTTATCAGCTTTTTTATTTGAGCAATTTAAGAGAATGGGTATTAGAAGCATATCTAACTCAACCACTTGCTTTAGAGCCACAAAATGATCTGGAGGCGAGCGGCTCAATAACTCTTAATTGTAAGCCCTATATGAAACGAGAAGATGGATTGAATTTCATCCCATTAAATTCTGCATTGCCAATTGTCAATACAGAGGTAGAAACAGCAGAACCAATTTTTCATATTGTTGGTAAAGGAGATATCAGATTATCTGTCAATGGAGATAATTATTATTTCAATAATATTGAGGATGAAATTTACATAGATAGCGAGCAGGAATGGATTTATCGACATAACTTTAACGAAAATATGGCCATGCATGCTGTTTTTCCAAATAATAATTTTCCAACGTTTCATCCAGGAAATAATGGTGTCTTTGTTTTTGGAAATTATAGCAAAGTTGAATATAAGGCAAATTGGAGGCGATTAGTTTAGTGAAATATCCTATTCTTTTGGAAAAATCTTCTGATTTGGGATCGATGGGATTAGGACCATTGCGTGGTTTTACAAGCTTAACTGTTCAAAGAGATAGAAATGCAATTCCCGTTCTTTCTGGTAGCTATGATAAAGACGATGAGATGGCTAAAGAATTAAAACCTGGACGAATTATTGTGACTTCTATGGGGCCTAAAGATGAAGAACAAAACCAAATGTTTCGGATTAGCAGTATCGGTGGAGATGAATTAACATCAATTTCAGTTCAAGCTAATCATATTGTTGGAGACTTAGCTTACAACCTCATAAAAAAGGATATTAGCATAGCTAATGCAACACCAGCGCAGGCTTTTGATGCAATTCAAGATGCACTTGTAGATCCAATGCCTCAACTATGGTTTACAAGTAATATTCGTAAGGTTGCCAATCTTGGATGGAGCTTCAAAGATGGCAAGGCTGTTACTAATTTGTTAATGGGCGAAGACCAGCAAGGTGACACAATTACCAATACAATGCAGGCTCTATATCAAGGCGAGTGGGATTTTGATAATTACTGGCTAAAATTTACTGATAAAACTGATGTGATGCGTGACACAGGTATTGTAATCAAATATGGAAGACGGCTTAAATCGTTAAGTCAGGATACCAATATTGATAATACTTATAATGCGATTATGCCTTATTCTTTTTACGATCCTAGTCAAGAAAAAGAAGGCAAGATTAAAGACTACGATGCTTCCGGTGTAGTTCAATATATCGGTACTGGTGGTGCTTTGACTTATGATAGTCCATTTAAAGGACATCATTTAAATGGAACAGTACAAAACGGATCGTACTATCATGTTAATAAAATTGTTACTAGCGGTGCAGTTAATGATGATACCTGGTATGAGATCGGTAATAACCAGTGGATTGACCAACATTTCTTTTCTTACGATAAGAGTAGAGCGTACATTGTCAATCCGATTAAGGCTAAAGGAACAATTAGACTTAATGATGCTACAAACGATACTCAAGGATTAATAGTTGATTTTAAGGGTGTTGGTACCATCGAATACGCAGGTAACGGTAAGGTGCCTTTATGGACTAGTCCCTTTGTTGGTGGCCATGAAAGTGGTCAATATATAAGCAATGGTAGTAGCTGGAAGATATATAAGAAGGCAATCGCCTATGATGGCATGGTTTGGTACTGTCTTGGAAATGACAACACTCAATGGGTGCCATCTCAATATTTTTCTTTACAGAAAACAGGAGACTACGCAACTACTCCGACTATTGGTATTTTAAATATTACCAAAGCTAAAAAAGATAAAGACGATGAGGGTGTTGTGGCAATGAGTTTGCCTGGCACTGGTAATAGAGTTAACTGGAATGTTGGAGTTGGATCTAAATGGAAAATTACTCAAACTGCTAAAGATTCAAGCGATAACACTTGGTATCAAGTTAGTGCGTATATTTGGGTTAAAAATAATGACTACGTTGACTTTAAAGCTACAGGTACTGTTACTCCTGATGAGGATAGTATGCGTAATCAAATAGCCCGTGCGACAGGTAGAGTTCCAATTTACCATGCACCAAATGGCACAGAAGTAACTCATGATTACTTAACTATTGGTACTCAAAAGCTTATTACGGCCCAAGCTCAAAACCAAGATCGTGTCTGGTATGAGATTGGAACTAACCAATGGGTGGATTCCTCATTTTTCAGCTTTTCAGGTGATACAGACGTTCCACCTGGTCAAGATGACAGTGGGACTGCTGTCGAGATTAAAGCACAAGAAGAAACTATCATGCTTCCAGAACTTGTAATGCGTTCGCCGTTTACTAGTGGTAATGAGCAATTACGTATTAAACCAGTTGACTTTTCAAGTTACGGGGTAGAAAAAGATATCAATAAGCTTAGAATGCTTGCTTCCACATACATGAAGCAATATCGTATTGGCTATCCTACTAATTCATTTACTATTACCTATCAGCAAGTATGTAATGAGGTTGACTTATATGATTTAGTGAAAATTCATTATGAAAAATTAGACATCATGGATGTGGCCGAAGTTAATTCTGTCACATGGGATGCGTTAGCTAATGAGTTTACATCAATCACATTAGGCCAATTACCCGTTGCTCCTGAACACCTGCTAGGCAACTATATTCAAAATATGGTTGATAGTGGCAAAGCTGAATCGGAAAAGCGAGCCACTCATTTGTTTGGTGAAATGAAACAAGCAATGGAACTTAAAAATGCTGACCAAGATGCAGCAATGATTAAACTTTCTGATGAATTGGGGATGGATAGACAAGTCGTTAGAGACAACATGAATCAGCTTAAAGACATGGTTACGTCTATTAATACAACTGTTTCAGACGTTCATAATTGGATTGCTAGTGGTGGCGGTGGCATTATTACTGCTTATCCTAATTGGCAAAATCCAACAGAACTTAGAGCCCAAAGTAAGTCTGGAGGATACATGAGGTTTAATTCCGATGGCTTGGAATATGTTGGTAGAGATGGAGTACCTAGAACAGCTATTGATAGTCAAGGACGATTAGTTGCTGAAAGAATTACAGGTGGAACCATTACGGGGATTAAACTTGAAGGTATTACAGTAGATGGAAATTCCTATCTTCGATCAATTGGAGCTGATGGTGCAACTGCGGTTATGTCAGGCTCTCATGGTTTTTCATATACTAGTAGCGGTAAAGAAAAGATTGCTCTTGATTGGGATAAGGATTGGGCAATATTAAGACTAGGTAGTCAGTACTTGTATGCTTCTGATATAGCTTGGATTCGTCAACAGCGTGGTGGCAGAATTCATTAGATTGAGGGTGAAATAGATGAATAATGATGCTGTTTTAACAAAGGCTTTAAACGAAATTGCTCGTTTAGAACTAATCAACTTCCGACAATCAGTTGCCATTGAGCAATTGCAAAATGAAATCTCAATTAGAGATCAAATGAAAGGAGGTCAAAACGTAAATGACACAACCAACACTTCAACTGAACACGAACAAAAACCTAGCGTCAGTGAAGAACATAACGATTAGGGACAGTGGCAATAAAGAAGTTTTAGAAGCTTATTTATTAAACCATGAAGGACAACCTTATAATTTGGAAAATAAGACTGTAACTTTCATGGAAAATAAAGACGGAGATAAGTTTGTTTCAGATCCCAATGTTCAAATCGTAAATGCGACAGCTGGATTTGTACGTTATACTTTGCAGAGCCAAGTACACTCTGCATCTGGTATTGCTTGGTTTGAAATTAACGATAATTCTGGATTAGTAGATTCAACTGGTAACTTTAACATCCGCGTCGAAAATGGATTAAGAGCTACTGCTGATAATACAACTTACATTGCAGACCTTGAAAAGTTAAAGCAACAGATGGAAACCTTACTTAAACAAGCTGATGGTGAACTTCAGGCTGAATTGCAAAAAGCGGAACAGCAACTTGATCAAGAGTTGCAGAACTTCCGTAATCAATACAATTCTTTAAGTGCTGATTTTCAAAATCAATTTAAGGCTGCACAAAATGCTCGTCAGCAAGACTACACAAATCAAAAGAATGCTATTAACCAGGACTGGACGAATAACAAGAACCAGATATGGGGTCAGTGGAACGGTGATAAAGCTAACATTGATAAACAAGCCCAAGACACTATCCAAGCAATCAAAGACAATGCGAAGCAAGTGCTTGATAAAGACCAAGCTGATTGGAATGCAAAACAGCACTCTTGGGATGATACTTTTAGTCGAATTGTTAAAGAATGGCAGGTTAAAACTAATAGTTTAAATAATACTGTTCAGGATTTAACAACTAAATTTGGCAATATTATCAATGAGTTAACCGACTTGATGAATAAGAAGCTGCCAGATATGAATGCTAAAACCGATGCAGTTCAAGCCAAGGTAAACGAACTAAGAGCAAGTCTAGACCAAATAGATTGGACTAGTTTTGCTAAAGATTTAGAACTAAAAAAATGGATATTTAATTCTGAGCCAGGTTGGATCCAGCTTAAATCTAATATGAATCAGTGGGGTAGTAGTAACGAAATGATCGCTGCTGCTAGAATATCTTATGATGATGTTAGTCGAATGAATATTTATGACTATACTGGTGTTGCTGGTGTTGAAAGATCAATGCTAGAAGTTAGCGACTTGACACCTAATACCTTGTATAGATTGTTCTTTGAATGGGAAAATTCAAAGCAATTAATTAAGATAGCTGATAATGATTATAAGTTTAGAGTGTCAGTTTATGATAAAAATAATACTGATAATATTTTGGCTTATCAAGATTTGCCAGCTGATCCAATCAATAAAGAATTGTTTTGCCTTACTTTTGATACTAATAATGTCACTGACGTGTTCATTGAACTAAACACTGGCGGATTAAATGATGGCATCCACTTTACTTGGAAGATTGGTAATTGGCTTTTAAAACCTGTTCAAGAGCATGTACCAATAGTAGCCATAAAAAATAATACTGATCTCAATACCATAAAGACTCCAGGAATGTACCATGCTAGGGGAACTGATGGGATAGCTAATTCTCCAATACCAGCATGGTTTGATATAATGGTAAACTCAGATGGCATGCAAAATGGAACACAAATGCTGCATGCTAAAAAGGAAAATCAGGTATATGTTCGTAGCTGGTACAATGGCAATACCTTTACTGACTGGCAACGAATCACAAATGCTGGCGATTTAGCTACTAAATTGTCGTTATCTGGTGGCAACATGCAGAAGGGAAGCTGGATTAATTGGGATGCGCAAAGTCCCTATAATGCTCATGAGGGCAATATTGGTGGAATTCAATGGAATGGCGCTTCTGATAGTATTAAAATTTTTGGAGATAACAACGCCAGCGACAATCTAGATCTAGCTGTTCAATTAGGTGATGATGATTCTGATCACATTTCTTTTAGAAGAGCAGATGGTAATGAAGTAGCTGCTATTGATATGAATGGTAATTTCACTGGTCGGACTAATTGGGCTAAAGTATTAAATACAGGTATTAATAATGCAACTCTTGGTAGATATATCAGCCAAAGCAACACGTGGAATGACATTATTGGTCAAGATAATGGTAAGAATGCATTAGCTGCAATTAGGGATGAATCTAACGGACAAGGCAATACTATTGGAAACTTCTCATCAGGCATTGTCTTTGGCGGTGGAGATACTAAAGGTATGTTAAATGTTGCCTATGATACGCCACAGGCTCGAATAATCGGTGGTAATGGCAATGCTCCGACATGGCATAAAGATATCGCCTGGAAAGATGATACGAATGTGCAAGTTGTTAGAGACTATAATATTGAAACCGATCAGCCAGGTCCTAGAACGGTGGAACAGGCTGGAAATCCTTGGCTAGTAGATCAAACAACATTAGCTACTTTTGCCAGAGCTTATCGAGATGTTCGAAACCATACCGATTATCGCTATCCAACAGATCAAGCATTGAATACAGCTATCAATTTAAATAGTGATCCTTATCTGGATACAGGAATTTATAAGATCGGTAATTGTGCCACTATCAATGGACCATGGCCTGATACTACAAGACGATGGTACTATTTAACTGTGATTAAATATGATGACAACTCCATTTATCAGACTGTTGACCAGGGACCTGAACGTTTTGTAAGAACTGTTTCTAAAACTACTAATTCATATCCGCAATGGAATCAATTCGCTATGATGAATAGAGTTACGGATCTATCTGATAGATTGCAAGGCTTTACCATGCAACAAACTATGTTCCAACACCGCGTTGACTATGAGAGCCCATCAGGAACTATCAGTAATCAAACCGTAGACTTCAATGCTTATAAAGAAACAGGAATTTTAAAGGTTGTTAACTGTTTAGTCCAAAACGGACCATATAAAAGTGATAATCGTTATAGTGTTTTCTTGAAAACTACTCATCTTGATGGTCAAACTCAATATCAAACTGTGTACGAGGGAGACAACCTTTATGGCCGTAAGCTTTATAACGGCGGTGGTCAATGGCATAAATACACCAACACGCCAATTTAATAATTATTGATCCCTAACCGTTTGGTTAAGGATTTTTTTATGGAGGAATTTAACATGACAGAAGAAACTCAAAATTCAGTAGCAACATCAGCAGAAAAAACTGATAACACAAAAGTTGAACCAAAAAAAGAAGTTGTAATGCACACTTACTACTGGTCAAACGAAGATGTACCTTTTAGGGTTTTACGAACTGCTGATGAGATCACATCAAATCAGTATCCGATTGTGGTCACTGCACCAGATCCAAACTTAAAAGCTCCAAAGTATGATTGGATGAAGCAAGAGTGGATTGAAACTAGTGAAGAATCACTAGGTCAACGCTTAACCACGGTTGTCGAACAACTTGAAGACGCCCAAAAGAGCATTGATGTTCTTCAAGAAACACATCAAACTACTCTTAAAAATACTGAGTCAACTGATACAGCAATGGATCAACTTCAAAAGACAGTTCAAATGAGTAACAGAATGATGGCCGCTTTAAGCGCTACTGTATCAGCTTTAGCCAAGGCTTACCAAGGATTGAAGCCATCTGATACTACTACTGAAACTAATCAAGGAGATGCAAAATAATGTTTGACACAATTTTAGACAACTTAACTACTATTCAAACTGAAATGATTGAAATGTTTAAGCAACAGTATGAGTGGGGCTGGTTTGGCGATGATAAAGCTACATCTAATGCTGTCCTTCAAGGATACGTTAGAACCAATGCTTTGACGCCAGAAGGCTACAAGGAAATCACAGGTGAGGACTATGAAACGTCTGTTAGCCAATCTTAGACGTAACTTTCAATACGCGTTAGTTGGATTAGCGATGGTTGGAAATGGAGCTACTCTTTTTGTAGATCGAAATTACTTCTTTTGGCCACCGCAATATTCTGATTTGATGAACGACCAGCGGATTGATATGCTGATGTGTTTTACAGGAATAGCACTTATGCTCTTGGCAATGCGTGATTTTCTTAAATTGAAGCATAGTGAAATGCTGACAGGACTTTTATTAGGACTGTCGGCATTTTTAGTTATGTCGATGATTATCGTTGAAATTACGCATACCGTGGGAGCGGGCGAATTCAGAATGTCAAAGACAGCTGTTGATGACATCATTTTGCTAATGGGGATTATTTATGTAAGAATAACTGGGAGGAGATAAAGTTGCATGATTTTAGTTCAATACTTAATGCGCTTATCTCTTTCGCCACCGGCTATTTTGTTTTTAGACTTAAGTCCGATAAAAATAGCCATAACTTTTTGAAAGAGGATCTCAATCGTGCAGACAAAGAGCTTTACCAGAAGTCAAAAGAAATAGAGCGTTTAAATAATAAAATTAGACGTCTTAATGATGAAATAGATAAATTGAAAAGAGGAGAACAATGAGCAGTACTGAAATGATTAATATGATTTGGGCTGGTGTATTTGTAGTCGGTGTCATCACTGGCTATTTTTATATCAAAGAAAAAGCAAAGATTGAAAAGCTAAGAGTAGTGCATCCCAGAGTTGCTGATGCATTAGACTTGCTTGGAACTCTTGCACTTAAAGCAACTAATTACCAAGCAACACTAGATGATAAATCTGGCAAGCAAAAAGGAATTGATGCTACTGATGAAGTTTATGACCAATTAAAGAAACTATATCCAAATGTGCCAATTGATCGTGATACAGTACGTAATTACGTACAACACGCTTATGATTTTGACATTAAGAACAGCCAACCTAAAGTGAATGTAAAACTAGATGGTAGTGAACTTGCTAGCCACATGCAATCCGCTTTAGGTAGCACTAATGTTATTGCCGATTCAATTGATAAGAAATAATTATGTATACCTACAATCAATATATTTTTAATTCGTTTAATAAAAGAAAGAGAAACAATGGCAAGAGAAATATTCATAGACCTTTCAAGTTTCCAAAAAGATCTAACAGTAGACGATTACAAGAAACTAGGAGTCAAGAAGGCTATCGTAAAGATTAGTGAAAGCACTACTTATGTAAATCCATATATCCATGATTTAGTTGATAAAGCAGCAGCTGGTGGAGTTAACGCCTTTGCATTTTACCACTTTGGTCGATTCACTAATGATGCGCAAGCTGTCAATGAAGCAAAATACTTTATTGACAATTCTAAGGCTAAGATTAGTGTAAAACCGAAGACTTTAATGATTTTAGATGCTGAAATTAATGGTATGCCTACAAGTTCAGTAATTGTCTTTTTAAAAGCCTTACGAGATGCAGGGTTTAGGACTGGATTCTATACCGGAAAGAACTTATTAGCTAGTTTTGACTTAGAAGCAATAAAGCCATACATGGATTTCTTTTGGCTAGCATCATATCCAACAGTTGCACCAGCAGATAAAAATCCTGATTTTAATTACTTTCCATCCGCTAAATATGTAGATGCATGGCAATATACAGACAATTTACTTGGAATGAAGGTGGATGGATCAATTACTGTAACTGATAACGGTAATGATGTTTTTAATGCTAACAATTCATCCCAATCTAGTGGAAATAAGCCTGTAGCACAACCTAGTAAGCCTGCTACAAGTCCTACCCCTGCTCAACCTAAAACTTGGGTAGACGCACAAGGGGATAAATGGGTAGAAGAACATGGTACTTTTATCTCAAATACCTACATCAATTTGCGTTGGGGCGCTAAGACAATTAGTTCGGTTGCAACAACTATTGGGCCAGGTACTGAGATTAAGTATGATGCATATTCAAACCACGATGGTTATGTATGGCTACGTCAACCACGTTCTGGTGGAGGATACTTATATCTTGTTGGCAGAAATGCATATACTCATGAACCTTGGGGAACATTTAAGTAAGTAATCTGCTATAATAAAAATATGGAACGCATTAGAAAGAGCCACTCTGGAGGGTTAACCTCTGGGGTGGCTCTTTTTTGTTTTTGACTACATTTTGACTACAAAAAACTGATAAACTATGTCGAAATAGTTTATAAAGGTTAAGAATTATTATTGATGTTTCAAGTTATTTCAAAATAATTCATTAATTGCTATACTAGTTGTATACGATATGGTGAGTGCCATTGAGCTAATAACTAGTTAACACCTTATCGCCTAAATTAAAGACAGACATTAGTCTGCAATTAAGGAGTTTGACGAAATAAATGGCAAGTTTAAATGATATTCAACTAAATCCACAAAGTATTTTAAAAAAGCAATTTAGGACCAAAATGAAGGGGTATGACTCAGATGAGGTAGATTCATACCTTGATACGATTATTTCTGACTATAGTACTTTTGCGACAATTATTGAAGATTTACAGGCACAAATTAGTGAGTTAAAAGCTCAACAAAAACAGGCACCAACTCAGAGTGATGCTCCTAAGTTAGATTTCAAAAATGAAGAAGTTGAGGATGATGTTAAGACGTACACTCCTCATAATATCCAGAAACCTATAGTAAATAGCGCAAATGAAGAAAAAGAAGCTCCTGAATTAACTACTAACGTAGCTATGATTCAACGTATTTCTACTTTGGAGCGTAAAGTCTACAACCTTGAGCAAAGAATGAATCAACAAGATAGAACTTACCAAGCTAATTAAAACTATGATATAATTGTTATTGCAAATTTCGAGCGATCGCGGTTAGCTTATGCTAGCTGAGGAAAGTCCACGCACGCACAAGCTGAGATGCTTGTAGTTTTTGTACTCAGCCCAATAAGCTGGGGGACTTGTTTTATCAAGTTACGGCGGAAAAAGCACTAAATCATTTTTGACATGTGTGACTATCCTGAAAAGTGCCACAGTGACGAAGCAGCAAGGGAAACTTTGCTGGTGGAACGAGGTAAACCCTGCAAGCGGGCAACCCAAATTTGGTAGGGGCGCTTTCGTCTAAGTAAATGAACTAAAGACGAAGTCATTTTTAATGAAGATAGATGGTCGCTGAAGATAAGGTTTAACCGGATCTTATTGGAACAGAACGTGGCTTATAGAGATTTGTAGGTTAGGGTTGAGCTTTGGCTCAACCTTTTTTTATAGAAAAATTTAGTATAGATAGAGAATAAATAATGAAAGAATATACATTATATGCGACAATGGGCGCTGGATTTGAAAGTGTTGTTGCAAAAGAATTAAATAATCTAGGCTATGAGACTAGTACCGAGAATGGACGTGTATTTTTTAAAGGTACACAAAAGGATGTTGTAAAGACCAATTTATGGCTTAGAAGTGCTGATCGAATCAAAATTTTATTAAAAGAATTCAAGGTATTTAGCTTCGATCAATTGTACGATGAAGTTTATAGCTATGATTGGGCAGAATTATTACCAGTTGATGCACAATTTCCTGTGAAGGGAAGAAGCGTTCGTAGTAAATTACACTCTGAGCCTGATGTGCAATCAATTGTTAAAAAAGCAATTGTAGATAAGCTGACCGATCAATATCGGAGACGTGGCTTTTTACCTGAAAGTGGAGCTGAGTATCCTTTAGATATTCATATTTATAAAGATGTAGCACGGTTAAGCTTAGATACAACTGGCCAGAGTTTATTTAAGCGTGGATATCGAGTTGAACATGGTGGAGCACCTTTAAAGGAAAATTTTGCAGCTGGATTAATTGAATTAACACCATTTGATGGCTCTCATCCTTTTATCGATCCTATGACTGGATCAGGCACGATTGCAATCGAAGCAGCCCTAAAGGCTAAAAATATAGCTCCAGGTATTTGGAGAAAGTTTGCTTTTGATAATTTTGACTGGTTTGATAAAAAAATTCATCCCGAATTAGTGGAAGAAGCAAAAACTAAAGAAAAACAAGAGCATGCTCCAATTTTAGCAAGCGATATTGATCAGTCAATTTTAGAAATTGCTAAGGTTAACGCACATAATGCTGGCGTGTTACAAGATATTAAATTTAAACAAGTAGCTGTAAAAGACTTTGCGACCGACTTAGAAAATGGGGTAATTATTGCTAATCCACCTTATGGTAAGCGATTGAAAGACCGCGAGGCAGCTGAAAAAATTTATGAAGAAATGGGACAAACTTTGCGTCCATTATCTTCATTTAGTCAGTATTATTTAACCTCTGATCCGCAATTTGAAAAATTCTTTGGTGCTAGAGCTACTAAAAAACGAAAATTTTACAATGGTAATTTAAGAACTGATTATTATCAATATTGGGCAAATAAGAGATAAAAATGTTAACGCAAGACAAAAAGACGAGCTTTTGGGTCATTAGTGATACTCATTTAATTGCAGATAGCTTACATGATGATGGTCAGGCTTTTTCTCAAATGCAAAAAACTAGTCAGGGCAAGGATCTTTATTATCAAGAAACTGCTCTTAGTGCTTTTGTTAGAATGGCAGAAGAAAAGAAGCCTGCAGCAATTATTGTTACGGGGGATGTAACTTTTAATGGAGAGCGGGTTTCAGCTGAGAGATTTGCGGAAATTTTTAAACCTTTGACTAAAACTAAACTTCTTGTTCTTCCTGGAAATCATGATATTTATGATGGATGGGCAAGAGAATTTCATGGTAAAAAGCAATATTATGCTGGGCAGATTAGTCCTCGAATGTGGCGTAATATTTTTAGAACTTCTTATGAAACTGCAGTTAGCGTTGATAATAGTTCATTAGCCTATAGTGTTCAGTTAAATCCAGATTATTTGTTAATCTTAGCAGATTCTAACGATTATGGAAAAGAAGAATCATCTACTGCTCCAGCTACAGCAGGCTTTTTAGGTAAAGAACAAAGAAAGTGGATTAAAGAGCAGCTTCAATATGCTAGTCAGAATAACTTGCGTGTAATTTTCTGTATGCATCATAATCTTTATGCACATAATCCAGCAGTAAATAAAGGCTATGTGGTTGATGACTATCGAGAATTACGTAAATTATTAGCTCAATATAATGTAAAACTAGTTTTTTCTGGTCATATTCATGCTCAAAATATCATGTCACCGCAAAATTCATGTCCAGCAACGGAAGTTGTAACTGCATGCTTTTGTTCTAATGATCAGGGGTATGGTGTAGTTAAAGTTTCTCCAAAAGAAATTAGCTACACATGTCACCATTTTGAGATGAAAGACTATCTAACTGATAAAGAAAAGCAAAATTGGACTTTAACTCATTTTCATGATTATTTAGAAAACATTCAATTAGGGACTATTTCTGCAGAATTAATGCAAAAAGATTTGTATCGAAATCATGATGATTTAAAGAGTGTTCGACAGATGGGGCGTCTTTTTGGCGAAATGAACTATCATTTCTTTACTGGCAAGAATCATATCGATTTTGACGAATTACAAAAACTAAAAAAGTCTGAAATCTATCAACGACTAATTTTAGAAAATCCTCAATATGAATTATATTTGCAGACTCTATATGATACTTCTGTACATGATAACTTACATGTGAAAATTAAGTATTAAAAGGCAAATTAACTAAAAAAGGCAAGTACTATATGAAATTTATAGTACTTGCCTTTTTTTAATCTTCAACTACTTGAGAATTAATATTTAAAAGTGGCTTACCATTTTTATCAAAATAAGAATCTAAGTCTCGGCACCAGATCATTGCCATTGTATGTTGACCAACGTGAACTCCAACAACTGGACCGATAATACTTTGATCAATTTTAATTTTTGGAAAACTCGTTTGATAATCATTAATCCACGCAGCTTCTCTTTCTTCATCGTCAGCATGAAAAATTGTTAGCTGAATTGGATAAGGCATGTTAGAAGTTAGGCGACTGAAATCTTTTTTAATATGATTATAAGCACGTTTATACTGTCTTTCTTTTGCAATTGCAGAAATCTTACCTTCGTTTTGAACGTCCATAGATAAGATAGGCTTGATTTTTAAAATAGAACCAACAAAGCTAGCCGCATTTGATAAACGTCCGGTTCGTTTTAAGTGATTAAGATTATCTACCATAAATCTAACATCAGTAGTATTTCGTAGATCCTTTAAGTCATGCATGATTAGATTAATATCAGCTCCAGCCTTAACTAATCGACCAGCTAAGATTGCGGCATCTGCCTCTCCAGCACATGTGATTTTACAGTCAAAGGGATGAATATTAATACGCGTTTCTTCATTTGCTACGCTTAAGACATTACTATAAAAACTAGAAATACCACTTGAGAGCGTAATAATAATTAGATCTGTATAACCCTCATTAATATATTTTTCAACATATTTTTTAACTGTTCCGATTGATGGCTGAGAAGTGGTAGGAAGAGTTGTAGAGCTATTTAATTTTTTATAAAATTCATGAAAACCAATATCAATTAAATCAAGATATTCTTTATTGTCCCAAATAATTGGAATTGGTAGTACATCAATACCATATTTCTCACATTGTTCTTTCGTTAAATAAGATGAACTGTCAGTTAAAACGCCGATTTTCATAATATTAATTTCCTCCATATTCTTGCTTAATATTATAGTCTAGAACACAACTTTAAACAAAAACGTAAATCTGTTTTATTTTTGTTACAATAGAGATAATTAATAAATAGGGTGTGACCTAAATTCTAAATTATGAAAAAACATTTTATTTTTTTAGGAGCTGCCGGTGTAATTTATTACTCCTGGCTCTTAGCACTAATTTTTGTAGCCTTTATTGTTGGGTATGAAAGTAACAAGTCAATTAGTTATCCTGCAATTGCTTTAGGAACTATTTTCGCAATTATTGTTATTTATACCTGGCTTAATTCTTATTTTCAAAAAGAAGCACGTGTTTATTGGTTAAAATTACCATATCGTCAAAAAATTCAGCTTCAGGACTTAAAAATTAAGTGGCAATGGAAGGCATTCGACATATATGAAGCAAGAGGTAAACTTAATACTTATTTGCTTTTAGCACTTAAGAGAAAGAAGAAATGAATTTGAAGTCAGATATCGAGATCGCTCAGAATACTAAAGAATTACCAATTACAGAAATTGCACAAAAGATAGATCTTCAACCTGAAGAAATTGAACTTTACGGTAATGATAAAGCTAAGATTAGCTGGAAGGGTATTAATCGAATTAAGAAGAACCAAAAACTGGGAAAGTTAATCTTAGTTACGTCAATTAGTCCTACTCCTGCCGGTGAAGGTAAATCGACCATTACTATTGGTTTGGGGGATGCTATTAGCAACCAACTCCATAAAAACACTTTAATTGCTTTAAGAGAGCCCTCAATGGGTCCTGTTTTTGGATTGAAGGGTGGAGCTACTGGTGGTGGCTATGCACAAATTATTCCGATGGAAGACATCAATTTGCATTTTACTGGAGATATGCATGCTTTAACTAGTGCAATTGATACTTTAGCTGCTTTGGTCGATAATTATATTTATCAAGACAATAGTTTAAAGTTAGATCCAAATCGGATTTTGTTAAAGCGCGGAATTGACGTTAATGATCGTACTTTAAGGAAAATCACTATCGGTCAAGGATCACGTTTTAATGGAATCGAACATGAAGCTAGCTTTGCAATTACTGTAGCCAACGAACTAATGGCTATTTTATGTTTAGCAACTGATATTAATGATTTAAAGAAGAGAATTGGAAATATTCTTGTTGGCTTTTCTGTAAAAGATGAACCTGTTTATGTTAAAGACTTAGGGTTTGAAGGAGCAATTGCTGCTTTACTATCAACTGCATTAAAGCCAAACTTAGTTCAAACGCTTGAACATACTCCAGCTATTGTTCATGGAGGTCCATTTGCTAATATTGCTCATGGTGCTAACTCAGTAATTGCTACTAACACAGCCTTACATTTAAGTGATTATGTTTTAACTGAAGCAGGTTTTGGTGCAGACCTTGGTGGTCAAAAGTTTATGGACTTTGTATCAAATCATTTAGATAAACGACCAGATGCCGTTGTAGTAGTGGCAACTGTGAGAGCATTAAAATATCAAGCTGAGGAAAGTACAGATCACTTAGATAAAGAGAACATTCCTGCTTTAGAAAAGGGATTTGCTAACTTGAAGCGTCATATGGAGAATATGGCTCATTATGGTGTTCCAGTAATGGTCTTGATTAATAAATTCGCTAGTGATACTGATCAGGAATTGTCTAAATTAAAGGAATTAGTTCAAAATGATGGCTTTGACTGCGAAGTTGTTTCTTACCATGATGAAGGTTCAAGAGGCGGAATCAAGGCAGCTGAAAAAGTTGTTGAGTTAACTGGTAAAGCTAGTGACTTTACTCCTGTTTATGAGCCTGAGGATTCTGTAGAAGATAAAATCGCTAAAATTGCTCATAAGATTTATCATGCAAAGGATATCGAATATTCGGATAAGGCAAAGAAGCAATTAGCAGAAATTAAGAAGATGGGCAAAGATCAATTACCAGTAATTATTGCTAAGACGCAATATAGTTTTACCGATAAAAAGAAGATTCTTGGAGCACCAGAGGACTTTACTCTTCATGTTAAAGACCTTGCTCTTAAGAATGGTGCGGGCTTTATCGTGGTAGCAACTGGTTCAATTTTAGACATGCCAGGACTTCCTAAGCATCCTGCTGCTTTAGATATCGATGTAGACAATAATGGAAAGATTTCAGGATTATTCTAAATGAAGAGAGCTAAGCAAGTCTTATATTTAGTAATTTCTTTACTAGTGGTTGTTGCTGATCAATGGTTAAAAAACTATATTGTTACTAATTTTAAAATAGGTGACGAGAAAACTATTATTCCAGGAATTCTTTCATTTACGTATTTACAAAATGATGGAGCTGCATGGAATATTTTTAGCGGTCAAATGATCTTGTTTTACTTAATTAGTATTGCTGCAATTGCGGTGGTAGTTTATTATCTTTTTAATCCAAAATATAAAAATTGGCTTTTCGATACTGGTTTAGCCCTAGTTTTGGGAGGAATTGTCGGCAATTTTATTGATCGATTGCACTTGAAATATGTAATTGATATGCTGCAATTAGATTTTGTTCAGTTTAATATTTTCAATATTGCTGACAGTGCTATTACAGTTGGAATTGTCCTTGTTTTTATCTATTTGATATTTATAAGTGAAAAGGATTAAAGGCTGAAAGTTAAATGACCGAAAATTATCAATTAGTAATTGAAAAAGAAAAAGGACGCTTAGATAAAGTGATTGCTGAAAAGATTAAAGATCTAAGCCGAACCAAAATTAAAGAGCTAGTTAACGATAAAAATATTCTAGTTAATAATAAGGCCGAGAAAGTATCATATAAGGTGCAAGCCGGTGATTTAATTGATATTACTGTTCCTCCAGCTAAACCATTATCTTTAGAGGCGCAAAATTTAAATCTTGATATTGTTTATGAAGACGCAGACGTGATTGTAGTTAATAAGCCGCAAGGGATGGTAGTTCATCCTTCCGCTGGTCATCCTGATCATACTCTAGTTAATGGTTTGCTATATCATACGCATGAATTAGCTGATAGTCCTGAAGGTTTTCGACCAGGTATCGTTCATCGAATTGATAAGGATACTTCCGGGCTGTTGATGGTAGCTAAGAATGATAAAGCTCGTGAAAGTTTAGAAAAGCAACTAGCAGAAAAAATAAATAAGAGAGAATATTTAGCAATTGTTCATGGTAACTTTGAAACAAAAAATGGGGTTATTGATGCTCCGATTGGTAGAAATCCTAATAATCGGAAACAAATGGCAGTTAATCCTAAAGGGAAAGCTGCAGTAACTCATTTTACTGTACTTGAACAATTTAAAGACTATAGTTTAGTTAAATGTGTTCTTGAAACAGGCAGGACTCATCAAATTAGGGTTCACATGAAATATATTGGTCATCCTTTAGCTGGAGATCCTTTATATGGACCTAAAAAGACATTGACAGGCCATGGTCAATTTCTGCATGCCGAAACTTTAGGTTTTTATCAACCATCTACACACAAATGGCTGGAGTTTTCTGCACCATTACCAGCTATTTTTGAAAAACAACTAGAAAATTTAAGACGAGAAACGAAGCATTAATTTATGAAACGATATTTAATTCTTGAAGATGGCACAGCATTTTCGGGACACGGTTTTGGTGCACCGATTACTGCTACAGGCGAACTTGCCATTCAAACTAGTAATTTTGGCTATCAGGAAGCTATTTCAGATCCTGCTAATTTTGGTAAAATCTTAGCTTTTACAACACCAATGATTGGAGGTAGTGGTATTAATGCCATCGATTATGAATCAATCGATCCAAGTGTGCGCGGAATAATTGCTAATGATATTGCCTTTCATATTTCTGCAAATCCAACTTTTCAAGACTTAAATGATTTTTTAAAGGAAAAAAGAATACCGGCAATCTATGGTGTTGATACACGGGCGTTAGTTCAAAAACTAAAAAATAAACAAGTAATCAAGGCATCAATTATGGATACCAATGATGCCCATGCATTTGATCAAATTAAGGCGCTTGTTTTGCCTAAAAATAAAACAGCTCAAATTTCTACTACGCATCCCTATGCTGCACCAAATGTTGGTAAAACTGTTGCTGTAATTGATTTAGGTCTAAAACATTCATTGCTACGATCCCTTTCATTACGCAAAATTAATAGTGTTGTTTTACCATACAATGCATCAATATATGACATTATTAATTTACGAGCAGATGCAATTGTGATTTCTAATGGACCAGGTAGGGTAGAAGAAGTTGCACCTTTTTTGAAGCCTGTTTTTGATAAATTTTATGGAAAATTACCAATTCTAGGAATTGGATTAGGCTTTCTTGCCATTAGTAATTTCTTAAATTTAGAGCTTTTAGACTTAATTCCGGCTTATAATGGTAGTAATTTTCCCGTTATTGAACAGACTAATAATCGAATTTGGCAAACGGCAATGAATATTGATCAATTAGTTGTTCCAGATAGTTTATCATTGAATCTTTCCCGTAAATATTTTGACCTAAAGTCAGATTTATTAGCTGGTTTCAGTATTAAAGATGATAAAGTTTTGGCAACTGCATTCAATCCAGAAGGTTCACCAGGTAACTTTGATGCAGCTAGTATTTATGATCAGTTTTTGAATATGATGGAGTAAATTATGCCTTTACATAATGAAATTAATAAAGTTCTTGTGATTGGGGCCGGGCCAAGTATCGTTGGAGAAGTTACAGAGTTGGACATTCTAGCTAAACAAGCTTTAGCTGCATTTGAAGAAAGTAGTATTCAAGTTGTTCTAATTAATCCTAATCCTGCAACAGTAACAACTGATCCTCGTCCAGATGTAAGCGTTTATCTTGAGCCAATGACGCTTCCCTTTGTGAAACGTATTATCCGAATGGAAAAGCCAGATGCTATTATTCCAGCTTTTGGAGGAAAGCCTGCCTTAAGACTTACTAAAGAGTTATTAGAATCTGGAATTTTAGCTCAAATGAACATTGAGCTATTAACCATTAATAGTTTGGCTTTAAGTTTGTCAACACCTCATAATTTTTATACTTTCCTTAAGGCAAATAAGATTGCTGTGGCTAATCAATGGATCTTAGAAAAAGAAGAAGATTTAAGACGCATAGTTGAACATGCACACTTTCCACTTCTTTTGTCAAAGAAACAGCATTATCGTCCAGATAATATGATTTCATTGAGCAATTTAACACAATTAGAGCAGTATTTTTTGGATGAAGAAAATGACGACCATTTTAATTGGCAAGACTATCGATTAAGTGAAGCTCTCTCTAATTGGGAAGAATTGATTTTTGATATTGTCCGTGATAATAATGGCAATTTCTGTTTTGTTGGTAATACTGGTAGCTTAGAACCAGTAGGTATCAATTCTTCTGATTCTTTACTAGTTACGCCCATTTTAACCAGGAATAACAATCAGATTCAAAAATTACGAAATTGTTGTCGCAAAATTGCTAATTGCCTTAATTTGCATGGTGCATTAAGTATTCATTTTGCTGTTAAACAGAGTGGTGAATCTTTTAACTATAAAGTGTTAAGTATAAAGCCACGCCTAACACAAACTAGCCTACTTTCATATAGAAGTGGTGTTTATTCAATTGGCTATGTAACTGCAAAAATTGCACTTGGATATAATTTAAATGAAATAACTGATCCGCAATCTGGTATTTCAGCCGCAGTTGATCCAGTACAAGACGCTTGCTTTGTAAAATTACCTTATTGGTCATTTACCGAAGCAGGCTATAATCACTATGCTTTAAACAATAAGACTACTTCAGGGGGACAAGCACTTGGAATAGGTCGTAATTTTGAAAGTGCATTTTTAAAAGCCTTGCAATCAACAACTGGTTTTTCTAATAATGTAACAACTTTTAATAAAGAATGTGCTAAGAGTGAAGAACAGTTACTACAAGATTTAAGTCATCCTAATGAAATGCATTTAGTAACACTTTTAGCTGCCTTAGCTAAAGGAATTAGTTATCATAAGTTACACAAACTTTTACATGTTCATTTAGTATTTTTGCAGAAATTTAATCATATTTTGATTTTATTAAAAAAGCTGCAAGCAGATGAATTAACTCCTGATTTGTTACTTAAAGTAAAAAAGAACGGTTTTTCTAATCGATTAATTGCTGAAATCATTGGACGAGAAGAAAAAGCAATTGCTGATCTATGTACAAAATGGTCAATTAAGCCAAGTTATATTGAAATTGATGGTACAGCTGGATTAATACATCCTAATATTAAGGCAGTTTATAGTAGTTATGGGATTGAGGACGAAGTAAAACCATTAGCTAATTCTAAAAAATGTCTTCTTTTAGGGCTAAAACCATTTCAGGTATCTCTAACTGGAGAATTTGATTACATGCTCTATCATGCAGCGAAAACATTGAAAGAGCAGGGAATTAGCCCAGTAATTATTAGTAATAATCCTGAAAGTGTTAGTGCTGCTTATGATGTATGTGACCGGGTTTATTTTGAACCAATTACTTTAGAAAATATTTTAGAAGTAGCTTGGAAAGAAAATATTACTGAAGTTGTAACTCAGTTTTCTGGTAAACAAATTAATCAGTATCGAATTCAGCTTTTAGAGCATGGGCTGACGATTTTAGGACAACCTAATTTAAAAGAGATTTTAAAAGAAGACCATGCTGAAGAGGTATATCAAGCAGGTGTTAATCCTGTTCCTGCTCTTCAATGTGATAATGAGAAAAATATTTTTGCTTTTGTAAAGGATAATGGTTTTCCAGCTTTGATCGGTGGTACCAGCAATGGCAAGAAACAAAAGTCTGCTGTTGTTTTTGATTTACCTGCCTTACAAAGATATATTGCCGAGAATTCATTAGAACATATAACGGTTTCTAAGTTCATTGAAGGCAAAAAATACGAAGTCACTGCTATTTCTGATGGTAAAAATGTTACTATTCCTGGAATTATTGAACATTTCGAACAAACTGGATCACATGCCAGTGACTCAATAGCTGTTTATCGCCCCCAAAACTTATCAACTAATGATCAGCGTAGGTTACGCGATAGTGCAATTAGTATTGCAACTAAATTACACTTAAGAGGACCAGTTAATTTACATTTTTTATTAGCTCATGATCAGATATACTTATTGCAAATGAAGAGTTATTCAGGCCATAATGTAGCCTTTTTAACTAAAGCTTTGAAAAGAGATATCACTGCAATTACCATGAAAGTTCTTTTGGGAAGTAAGCTGTCTGAATTAGAATTACCTAGTGACATTTGGCCATCAAATAACCTAATTCATGTTAAAATGCCTGTATTTTCTTATTTATCTTACCAAGGTGAAAATACCTTTGATTCCAAGATGAAGACGTCTGGAAGCGTAATCGGACGTGCTAAGCATTTACCAACAGCCTTATTTAAGGGGTATGAAGGTAGTGATTTAATGATTTCGACATATGGGACCGTATTTATTTCTGTTAAAGATTCTGAGAAACAGAATGCAATTAAAATAGCTGCGAGATTCCACCAGTTAGGATTTAAATTGCTTGCTACTGAGGGAACAGCTAATGTTTTAGCTGAAGAAGGTATTACAACTGGAATTATTGGAAAGGTTCAAGAGGGTAGCAATAGTTTATTAGAAAAAATTAAGCAACATCGCATTAATTTAGTCATTAACGTTACTAGTTTATCTGACTCTGCTAGTCATGATGCAATCATGATTAAGGATGCAGCTTTAAGTACGCATATTCCTGTCTTTTCTAGTTTACAATCTGCGCAAGATGTGCTAACGGTGCTTGAAACCTTAGCAATGACTACACAGCCATTATAAAACTAAATATTTAAAATTATGTAAACTAGAGGAAGCATAAAAAACGCTCAATTTATAGAAAATGAAATCTATAAGTTGAGCGTTTTTTATATTTTTTTACTTAAAACGTCGTGTTCATCAGGGGTTACTTCAATTGAATTTTGACCAGTATAGATAACGAAACCAGGTTTAGCTCCATTTGGTTTCTTAATTCTTTTTACTTGAACATAATCTACGGGAACATGACCAGAAGTTTTTCCTTTTGAAAAGTATGCTGCAATTTCAGCTGCTTCTTTAATGTCTTCATCGCTTGGACTGCTATCTTGTAATATTACGTGGGAGCCAGGCATGTTCTTAACATGGAACCAATAATCACGTTTGTCAGCCTTTTTTAAAGTTAACCAGTCATTTTGATAATTGTTTTTTCCAACTAATACTTTCTTTCCATCACTCAATTTGAAAGTATTCAAATTCTTTTCGCTAATTTTTTTCTTGCGTCGACGGTTGTGAGTCTGTTCTTTCAAATAACCTTGATTAATTAATTCATCCCTGATTGCATCAATATCTTGAGGATCAGCATTATCAATCGCGGTCTGAATAGAATCAAAATAATCTAAATTTTCATTGGCTACTTTTATCTGCTCGTTAACGTGTTTAATTGAATTACGTAATTTTTGATAACGAGTAAAGTATTTCTGAGCATTTCTAGCAGGAGAGAGAGCAGGATCAAGTTTTATTTTCAATGGTTGATTATTTTCATAATAATTTGGTAAGTCAATACTTTCCATACCAGGTTTTACCTCATGAAGATAAGCATTAAGTAATTCGCCCTTGATTCGATAGCCTTCAGAATTTTCAGCTTGATCTAATTGTTTACGTAATTTAATAATTTTCTTCTTGAGCTTTTTAAGTTCATTATTAACGATATTTTCAACTTTTTTAGACTTTTGTTTTACCCATTCGCGATTAGCTTGCTCGCGGTAAAAGTTATCAAGAGTTTCGTTGATATCGTCATTAGAGTAAATCAGATTTAGCTCAAGATGATAGGGAAGATAAGTATATACTCGATCTTTATGCTTAATAGTCTGTAAAACATACCCCTTAGGTCTATTAAATTGATTAAAAAATGTTTGCAAGGAGCTATAGGAAAAGTCATCTTCTAGATAACCTGCGAATTCTTTTTTATCATCTCCATCTAAACCGTTAAATTGCTTTACAAAATCTATCGGTTCAGGATATTTTTCCTTCAAATCGTTGAAATGGTCTAAAGATAAGTGAAAACCATTAAGTCCTGGTAAAAGCGGTGGTAATTCATAAGATGCATGCGGAAGTAATAAACGAGCCCGGTTTTCATCAGGATTAATTCTCTTAAGCAAGTCAATAATCTTATTATCATCAGCATTATATAAGATGACATTACTGTGACGCCCCATTAATTCAACTGATAAGATAAGTTGCATTTCGTCGCCAAGCTCATTTCGATTAGAAAAATAAAAATTAACAATTCTTTCTACGCCGACTTGCTCAATTTTTTTAAGAATTGAACCTTCTAAGTATTTACGTAGAACCATGACAAAAGTGGGGGCAACATCAGGATTTGTAATTGTATCTGTTGTAATATAAAAACGCGGATTTTGAGCATTTGCAGAAATTAATAGACGTTGATTTGTACGATCTTTTCTAAAATTTAAAACTAAGTCTTGTTCGAATGGTTGATAGATTTTTGTAAGCTTTCCTCCAGTTAAAGTAGGATAGAGATTTTGTAAAAGACTATGAATAAATAAGCCATCAAAAGCCATAAGTGTCCTCCTTAAAAATAGTATATATATTATACTCTTTAATACTATAAATTTCCTTAGTTACCAATTACGTGATTTTTTCACAAATATTGTTAAATTTTCACAAGCCTTGTGAAAATTTAAATTATGTCTTAGAATTATTGTTGATTAGACAAAATGGGAAATATAAGCATAGGTGGTAAATAAAAATGGATGTCCTAATATTTAATAGTGTTAGTGAAAGTATTAAGCGGGCGATTAATAAAAAATGTGGGTTAAATCTTTCTCAAACTCGTTTATTACTTTTCTTCGACCGTCATCAGAATGAAACATTGACGATGGGAGAATTAGCACAAGCACTAAGTATATCGCTTTCTACCTTAAGTAGACAAATTAAGCAGAAAAAAACTGCTGCTTTAATTCAAGTTGAACGTTCAAAGAAGGATTCTAGTAAATCTTTAAATTTGAATGCTGAAGGATTAGCCAAAGCCCAGGAACTAAAAGATGTTTTAAGACAAATCGAGGCGCAGGTTTTTTCTACTTGGAGTCAAGAAAAAATTCAAGATTTTGATAGTAAGATGCAAATTGTTGTTAACAACTTAATGGCAGATGAGTTATAAATCAGCGATTATATTTAAAAAACAATTGATTTTATGATATAATTTCATTTTGATAAGTAGTATTGCAGCATGCAACTTAATGCTGCCATTTTAATTTTAAGGTAGGTTTTCACACGTGAAGATAGCACTCATTACAGATAGTACTAGTGATATAAGCCCAGAAGAAGCCAAGGCCAACGATATTACTGTAGTACCAATCCCAGTTATCATTGGAGATAAGCAATATATGGATGGGATAGATATTACTGCGGAAAAACTTTTTGAGCTAGAACGCGATGGAGCACCTTTTCCGAAGACTTCGCAACCTAGTCCAGGTACTATGCTTGAACTATGTCAGAAATTAAAAGATGAAGGCTATGAAGCAATTATCGCTATTCCATTAACGTCAGGTATTTCCGGTTTCTACAATAGCTTAGTTAACTTAGCACATAATCATCCTGAATTTAATCTTTACCCTTATGATCCTGCAATGACAGTTCGTTCAATGGGAAACTTAGTACTTGCAGCCGCCAAAATGATTAAAAATGGGTGGGAACCTAAAGAAATTTTAGCTAAGCTTGATGAAATCAGAGATACAATCGATGTTTTATTTGTTGTAGATGACTTAAATAATTTAGTTCGTGGTGGCAGATTAAGTAATGCGAGCGCCTTTATTGGTACTATGCTTCAAATTAAGCCACTGTTAACATTTAAAAAAGATGATTATCAAATTGTAAGCTTTGATAAAGTACGTTCAATGAAGCGTGCGGTAAAGAAAGCAGAAAATATCACTATTGAACGAATAAATAATTCACCAATTAAAGATAAAATAGCATTAACCGTTTATAATTCAAATGACTTAGAACAAGCTACTAAGGTTAAAGATGATTTTCAAGCCGCTTTCCCTAATATGACCATCAAAATGTTCAATTTTAGTTCTGTGATTGCCACATATTTAGGAGAGAAATCTCTTGGTATTACTTGGATGGCAGACATTGATAAAATGGACTTTAGTAAAAAATAATCATATGAAAAATAGGAGAGCTAGAGTTGCTTTCCTATTTTTTTAATAAATAAAGAAAAACTAAAGTGAGAGTGAACTAAATTAATGAAAAATAAATTTTTAAAAATTTTAGGCTTAGTCGCAGGGGTAGGATTTACGTTAGTAATAGTCTTTCAAGTGATTTTAGCAATGAATACGAACGCTATCAAAAATTCAACTCCCGCAACTGTTAACTCAGCTACAAGTAATAGTAGTGATAAAGAAATTATTGCTGAAGCATTAAATACTGATTTTAAGAGTTACAAATTTAAAGTAAAGAATTCACCTGGAATTGAGGCTACTAGAACTTGGTCAGGCAAATATCAAAATGACCCGCTTAAAGCACAAGCTAAAGTAGATAAGACTTCTATGTGGCTAAATGAAGATAAGGTATATCAGAAGATGTGGGATAATACCGGAAGTCCAAAATGGAAGGCTTCATCTACAATGACGCCTAACAAGGTAGTCAGTCAGTTTGATCCAGCTATTATCTTAAGTGGAAGTAAAGCAATTAAGAATGATATGAAACTGAAAAAATCTGGCTCTGTTTATCGTGTTAGCTATAGCGGAAGTAGTTTACGTTTCTGGAATAAAACCCACAAGAAGCTAATTAAAAAGCTTAAGGGTAATGCTTCAGGTCTTGATAACGAAGGTGCACTTAAGCGACTAAAAGTTGAATATACTTTAAAAGAAAAAAGTGGACACCTAGTTTTGACTAGTTTTTCATTTTATTTGCGTTTTGCTTATGCTGGTTATAATATCTCGCAAGAGGGTACGTATTCAGAAATCAATGCTATTAAAGTAAGTACACCTAATGCATTAAAATCGAAGTCCTCTACCAAGAAGAGCCACAGAGTGTACCATCCCAAAGCTGATGATAGTTTTGATATCAATATAGATTCAGAAAACTCACATTCTTCTCAATCAAGTCAATCAAGTTCAAGCTCAAGTAGTCAGCAATCTAGTTCATCACAAAGTAGTAAATCTGAAGAGCATAATGATGCTAAGCAAGATTCACAAAACCAAAGTAACGCAACAAGCCAGTCAGCAGACAATAAAGAATCTAACCAACAGTCGCAAAACAATAATACAAATACTAATAATCAACAAGGGCAAAATCAAAATAATCAGCAGCCTGCATCAGGTCAGAGTCATTAGAAATAGATAATTTAAAAAGCTTTGAAAAATCCAATTTGGAATTTCAAAGCTTTTTTTACTGGACTAAACTTATTTTTCATTTTTTATAGAATTACGTAATAATTTAAGAAATAAACGCGCAACGTTTGATAGTTGAACTCGTGAATTCCAAATTAACCGATTGTGATCAATTATTTTGGGTTGAAGTGGAATAAAACAAAGGTTACTCTCCGGAGAAAGTTGAAGTAAATCTTTATAAATTAGTAGGCAATATAGTCCTTTTTCTACTAGATATTGCAGATTATCAGGTAAATTAAATGTGGCTACGATATTTAATTTTTGCGGATCAGTACACCAATCTCTAAAGTTATCAGAATCAGCTGTATGCTTAGAAATAATAAGTGGATATTTCTGAAGGTCTTCAGGGACAATATATGGTTGCTTGGCAAGAGGATGATCTTTACTTACAATTATTCCATATTCATTATTTTCAGGAAGCGTAAGGCTATTAAAGTTTTGAGTCGTGTCATATTGTCCCATTGTAATTCCAAAGTCTAAAATACCACGCTCAATTTTCCCTTCGATCATAGAAGAATTCCCATTAAAAACATGAATTTTTACTTGAGGGTAATTTTTAACAATATTATTTACAATATCCATTACACGCTTAATTGCAATACTTTCTCCAGCTCCAATATATAATTCACCAGAAATGATTTTAGAATGTTTTAAATTTTGTTGTGTCTTATTAGCTAAAGAAATAATTTCTTCAGCATGTTCTTGAAGATAATAGCCTTCCTGAGTTAACGTAATTTCTTGATGTCCGCGGTAAAACAAGGTTACACCAAGTTCTTCTTCTAGATTTTTTAACTGTCTTGACAAGGATGGCTGACTAATATGAAGAGAATTAGCAGCTTTTGATATATTTTTTTCTTCGCAAACTGCCAGAAAGTATCTTAAAACTCTTAACTCCATAAGTGATACCTCTCATTTTTAATATAAACTATCATATTTATTATAATTAAAATAGTACTATACTTAAATTAATCTTGATTCTTATGTCTATTGATCTTATTGAGAGCAGCTTTTTGCTTTTTTTGATCTACGTGAGTATACAAGTCAGTTGCCGTAGTTCCTTTTTGACCTAATTGTTGTGCTACGAGAACTTGATCTTTAGTTACTTCGTACAGCTCACTGGCCAAAGTATGGCGTAATTTATGCGGTGTTAGAGGTTTTCCAAAAGCAGCAGAATATTTATTGACCATCTTTTCAACAGCATTTGCAGTCATTCTTCTGGTTTCTCCATGCCATCTGGTTAAAAAGAAGGCTATATCATCTCTATCTGCATGGTAGCGATCGGCACGTATTTCTTGATATTTTTTTAAATAAGGAATAGTCCAGTCAGCAATCGGGACACTATCTTTTTGACCACCTTTTCTAATCACATCAAGCATTTCATCTTTTAAGTTAATATTACGAACATTCACACTAACACATTCTGAAACTCTAATTCCTGTACCTAAAATCAGTGCAATAATAGCTATGTCACGTTCATGATTTTTTTTGAAAGAAGGTAGAGACTGTTTATTACATTTATGCTCGTATTCATTTTCAATAAAATCTAAAAATTGATATTTTAAATCACCCATGTACATATGAGATTCTAGAACATGAGCTCGGTAATTCAATGTCTTAGTATCATTCAACGAATTAATTTTTAACATGACATTACGATCAAAGTATGGTTCTCCATGATTATTGTCTGAGGTAATTGTTAAGAATTTATATAAAGAACGCAGGGCATTAATTGATCGATTAATTGTAGTAGGTGAGTTTAATCGTCCTTGTTGGTTTTTGGTGTGTTTAAGATGATGAATATAAAGCATAACATCATTTCGTTGCATGTCTTCTAGTGTCACTAGTTCAATTTCTTTATTGGAAGAAGCTGTAGATAATTTATTTTGTCTCAACCAATCAAAAAAGCGACGAATTTCTGTTAAATATTGGTATGTTGTAGTTAATGAATGAGTGGTGCCAAGATTATATTCTTTTACAAAATCAGGCATATTCGCCAACTCTTGTTTAATTAAGGATAAATATTTGTTAGTTTCCAATTTATAGTCTCCTCGAACATAGGTTTGTATATATTATATCTTATTTAAGCAATTTAGTCTTGTCCCCTAATCTTTTCTAAGTAGGAGAGGGGGGAGAGTATCCATAAGTAAGAAGAAATTAGATAAATAATAACCTGAAAATGTAGAAGTTAATTTATAGATTGCTAGGAGGAACATAACTAAAATTGGAATGCGAAAATTCTAAGGTAATTTAATAATTGATGAACTGAAAAGTTACTTTAAATTAATTTCGTTGATTGTAAAATCAAATTGAACACTTTAGAAAAATAAAAAGTCCATTCGGACCTGTTTGATAGAATGTTAATAACCACAAAAACTTTCTATTGGAGGTCAAAATGGACTCTTTACATTCTACCA
>OKVG01000108.1_pt1 | contig 89846 bp, 77 predicted proteins | sample 1606981 | NCBI WGS metagenome assembly OKVG01 (sample SAMN03281018, study PRJEB24777) | human gut metagenome | isolation source: fecal sample PR128 from 1 month old male Malay infant, vaginal delivered... | reverse complement strand
CGGAAGATTATTCCGATGAACAGCTCGCATCGCTGCTGACCATTTCCGATGTGATGTCCACCGGTTATCACGCGGCGGCTTCTGCCGAGGTCAAGCCCGGTGACACCGCCGTGGTCATGGGCGATGGTGCAGTCGGCCTGTGCGGTGTGATTGCCGCCAAGATGCGCGGTGCCACGCGCATTATTGCCATGAGCCGTCACGAGGATCGCGCGGCGCTCGCCCGCGAATTTGGTGCGACTGATATCGTGCCGGAGCGTGATCAGGCTGCCATTGACAAGGTGCTGGGGATGACCGATGGCTACGGCGCCGACGCTGTGCTCGAATGCGTGGGCTCCAAGCAGTCGTTCGATACGGCGATTGGCCTGATCCGACGCGGCGGCGTGATCGGCCGTGTGGGCCTGCCGCACGATGTGGAGATCAGCGCCGAAGGCACGTTCTACGGCAACATCGGCATCAAGGGCGGCCCGGCTCCCGTGCGCCACTATGACCTTGATGAGGGTCTGCTGGACGCGGTGCTCAAGGGCGAGATCAACCCCGGCCGCGTGTTCACCGCCGAGTACGACCTCGACCATATCCAAGACGCCTACGAGGCGATGGACCAGCGCAAGGTCATCAAGGCGCTGATCGGGTTCTAGGGTCAGGTACGCAGCGAACGGTTCTCACTAAGAACCGTGTGAGCCATTCGCACAAAATCGCACAATCAAACAGGCCGCCGGTGTGATGGGGGGGGATTGGGGGTGAGCCGGTTCGGCTTGCATCCTTATACCGTTGTTTTCGTGTAGAATCGGCCACCTCTATACTTCTGTTTTCGTGTAGAATAGCATATGCCTATACTGTTGTTTTCGTGTAATGAGGTGATTGCTCATGTTGAAGCGCAAGATGCTGGATAAGCTGATCGCATGGAAACAAAAAGCGGGTGGGCGTGAGGCTCTTCTCGTCGAAGGCGCTCGCCGTGTGGGCAAAAGCACCATTGTTGAGGAATTCGGCCGCATTCAGTACAAGTCATATATTCTCATCGATTTCGCGCGTTTGCCGCGCGACGTTCGCGACATCTTCGAAAACCAGCGTGATGACTTTGACACATTTTTCATGCTGTTGTCTGCGTATTACCGCAAGCGACTGTACGAGCGTGAATCGTTGATTATTTTCGACGAGGTGCAGCGGTATCCGGCGGCGAGGGAGCTCGTCAAATATCTGGTTGCGGATGGCCGGTATGACTATGTGGAAACTGGTTCGCTGATCTCCATCAAGAGGAATGTGGCGAATATCGTCATCCCCTCCGAGGAAGGGAAAATGGACATGGGGCCGCTCGATTTTGAGGAGTTCTGCTGGGCCATGGGGGAGGAGCTGCTTGCTGAAACGATTCGCAAATCGTTCGAGCGTCTGGTCCCGTTGCCCGATGCGCTGCACAAACGAGCGATGAGGCTGTGGCGCGAATATCTGCTGGTGGGCGGTATGCCGCAGGCGGTTGCCGATTATGTCGAGCATCGCGATTTTGGCGAGGTGGATTCGATTAAACGTGGCATCCTGCAACTGTACAGTGATGATATCGGCAAGTTCGCCAATGGCGATGCCGGCCACGTGCGGGGCATTTTCGCTCAGATTCCAGGGCAGCTGTCCAAGCATGAGAAACGATTCACTCTGGCATCGGTCGATAAGGGGGCTCGATCTCGTGAATACGATTCGGCGTTCTTCTGGTTGGAAGACGCCCGCTTGGTGAACCTGTGCCGTAATTCGACTGACCCTTTGGTGGGGCTGGGATTGTACGAAGATAACGATTCATTCAAATGCTATATGGCGGATACCGGTTTGTTGGTGTCGCAGGCGTTTGCCGATCGAGAGACAACGCCGGATGATGTGTACCGGGATATTCTGTTCGATAGGCTTTCGCTCAACGAAGGAATGCTGGTGGAGAATGCGGTGGCTCAGCAATTCCGGGCTAATGGGCGCAAACTGTATTTCTTCTCGCGCTCGGATAGAACGGATGCCTCGAAAACCATGGAGATAGACTTCCTCATCGTTCGGGAATACGATAATGCCGCGATGAAACCTCGCATCAGCCCGATCGAAGTGAAATCCACGAAACGATACGGTGTGTCTTCGCTCGACAAATTCCGCAAAAGGTATGCCCAACGATTGGGCGAGGAATACGTTCTGCATCCCCGCCAACTCGAAGTGAATGGAGAACGCATCAAGCTGCCGTTGTATATGGCCCACTGTCTGTGACGCGAGAAGATGGATCCGATTGCCAGCGCGTCGTCGATGCCCGTATCCAAATCAAGAATCAGTTTCCTGCGCATATTCGCGCCTTTCCCTTTGCGGTATTCCGGTGAGTCACAGCCCGCGTTTGACGAGCCCGTCGAGGATGGCGTCGGAGGACTCCCCAAGCCTCAGGCCTATGACGTCGACGCGGCGCAGCAGATCTCGGGTTTTCAGGGTGTCCATGCTCATTTCGCCGGTGTAGACGGCTGCAAGCCCCGATTCGTAGGCGCGCCGCACGCGGGCGGATTCCTTGCTGGCCTCGAGGCAGTACCGGCGCATGTCGGCGCCTTCCGCGGTCACGGCGAGTTCCAGATCGTGCAGGGCGACGTTCACGTGGGTCAACGCGACATTGGCGTGTTCGCCGGCATATCCTTTCCAAAGATGGATTTCGCGTATGAAATCGCGGGTGTTGTCGAGCACGTCGTCGATGGATCGGGAGAAACGGAACAGATCCTCACGGTCCAACGGCGTGGTCCAGGCCTTGGCCAACGCGTGAACGACCTTGGAACGGACCTCGTCCCCCTCGTGCTCGATATCGTTGACGCTCTTTCTGGATTCATCGACGCTCAGATGCCCCTCGACGGCGTCCAACGCGATGGACACTCCTTTGCGGGTTGTCATCACCTGTTCCCGGAGCAGCCCCATGACAGGATCCTCTGCGAGCGCGTTCTTGGCGCTGAACCACGGCATTGTGGCACCTTCTTTCGTTCATTGTCGCGGCGAAGGCAGCGGCCTCTGCGTTTCCGGACCGGCCCGGAACGGGCGCCGTTTCAGGCTGATCCGGAAACGCAGAGGGGCCGCTGAGGGGAAATCGCGGAGAACCGCCGGAATCAGGCGATGACCCGGCGATACTCGTCGAGTTTCTCGGGCCAGTCGGTCTGGATGACGTTGGCGCCGAGGGTGAGGAGCGCGCCCCACCCATGCTGGGGTCCTTCGAGGATGGAGCGGGTGTCGTCCATGCCCTTGAGACCGCAGTATCCGTTGCCGAGGTCGAGGGCGTTGACGAAGCTGTACAGGCCGTGCTCGCTGATCGTGCGGAAGACCGCGGGGTCGGCGAGTGGGGTGTCCTCGGTGGTGGCTACGAGTTCCACGCCGACGGTGTTGATCTGCTCGTCGCCGACGAACAGATCGAGCTCGTCGGGGCTCTGGATCATGCCCATGAACATGTATTTGGTCTCATGATCGTGAAGGGCCTGCTGGAACCCCTCCGCGACGGGGCATTTGAGGATGAGCTTGCGTTCGAGGTGGAACTGGTCGAGCCAGTCGAGGAACCCGGTGCTCCAGTAGCGCCAGGAGCGATCGATGTTGATGAGGATGTCCGGCGCGTTCGACAGGATGTGCGCGACCCTCTCGACGTTGCCGTAGTAGGCGCCGGGATATTCGGTGTAGCGCAGTTCGTCGAGCTCGGCGGCGGTCTTGGACAGGATGTCGTCAGTGATGCGCAGGCGGGCCATCTCGGTGCCGTCGTGGAAGGCGAAGTATTCGCCGTCGGTGGAGCGGATCACGTCGATCTCGGCGATGTCGGCGTTGACCTTTGTGGTGGCGATGACGCCGTTGAGTGTGTTCTCGCGGATATCGCCACGCGGCGTGCCGCGGTGCGCGGCGATGACGAACGGCGATTGGTCGCACGCCCGGTTGAGATCGATGTTGATGTCCGCGTACCGTTCGCGGCCGAATCGCGGCGCGGCCGTCTTGGTGCTCATGTCGGCTCCTTTGTTGCTGTCTGGGGGGGTGGAATTCGGGCCATCCCGCCCCGGTATAGACAACCGGGGAGGGACGGCGAAAGGGACTGTTTACCGGCGCGGGATCACTTGCCCGCGGCCTTGTTGTAGGTGGCGATGTCCTTGGCGGACTGGGTCTGGGCCTCCTGCATGGCGGTCTTGAGATCCTTGGAGCCGCCGACGACCTCGTTGAAGGAGGCCATCACGTCCTTGCGGATGGACGGGTAGGCGCCGGTACGGGCTCCCAGCGACACGCTGGTGGACGGGTTGGTGGCAAGCTGGTCGTAGAAGACCTTGACGTTCGGATCCTGAAGGATCTCCTTGCCTTCGGCCTCGTCGGCGGCCTTGGTGTTGGCGAACAGGTTGCCGGAGGCCTTGGCGAACACGGCCTGGGCGTGCGGGGTCATCATGTACTTGCCGAACTCCCAGGTGGCCTTCTGCTCGGCCTCGGAGTGCTCGGCGGCCACGATCCACAGCGAGTTGCCGCCGATCGGGGTGCCGGCGTCCTTGTTCGCGTCGTCGTGCGGGAACTGGGCAATGGTCACGTTCTTGGAGGAGCTGTCGGGCAGCATGGAGGTGTAGGAGGCGGAGGAGGTCAGCACGACGCCGACCTTGTTGGAGGTGAAGGCGGTCGTCATCGAACTGGAATCGGTGCCGGGGTTGAGCGCGACGCCGTCCTTGAACATGTCGGCGATCTTCTGGAACATGTCGAGCTGGGTCGCGGAGGTCATGTTCACGCCGGTGACGGCCTTGCCGCCGCGTCCGTTGTCGGGGGTGGCGATGAGCTCGCCGTGGCTGGCGGAGAGTTCCTCCAGGATCCACGAGTCGACCATGTTCATCGAGAAGCCGTAGGCGCCGGTCTTCTCATGGATGGTGTTGGCCCAGTCGACGACCTCGGCGAAGGTGGTCGGCGGGTTGGACACGTCCAGGCCGGCCTGCTGGGCGAGTTTGTTGTTGATGTAGGTCACGGGCTGGCTGATGGCGAACGGCAGGGACAGCAGGCCGTTGTCGTCGCTGTAGTACTTCAGCGCGACCGGCTGCAGGTCGGCCGTATCGAAGTCGGAGTCGCCCTCAGCGAACTTGTAGACCGGGGTGGTCATCTTGCTGTCGATCATGTAGCCGGTCGAGGTGTCGTTCATCTGCAGGATCGAGGGCGTGGACTTGGCCTGGACGGCGGCGGAGAACTTCTGCTGCACGTCCGTGTAGGAGCCCTGATAGGAGGCCTCGACCTTGATCTTGCCCTTGTTGGCGTCGTTGAACTCGGAGACGAGCTGGTTGATGGCGTCCACGGCCGGGCCGGAGTTCGAGTACCAGAACGTGACGTTCTGCTCGCCGCCGTTCGCATCGGCGTTCGTGTTCGACGAGGAGCCGCAGGCGGACAGTGCGAGCATGGGTAGGACCGCGATGGCGGCGGCCTTCAGCAGCGTTGACTTCCTCATGGTGATTTCCTTTCTTGTTGCGCCGGATGGGCCGTTCTGGCCTCCGACAGAAAAATCTGTTCGTTGGCGCCCGGATGGCGCCATGCGTGCTTTGGACCGGATGCCCCGGTCCGGGTTGACGTTGGATTCTCGGACCGCCCGCGAGGGGCGGCGGATGGGCTACTTGATGCTTCCGGCGACGCTCATGCCGCGCAGGGACCGGTTGAACAGGAGCGTGAGGATCATCGCCGGGACGACCGCGATGGCCGCGCCGGCCAGGACCACGCCGATGTTGGAGCCGTCGGTGCCGCTCAGCTGGGTGATGCCGACCTGAATGGTGCGGTGCTCGGGCTTGTTGGTCACGAGCAGGGGCCAGAAGTAGCCGTTCCACGCGGCGACCATGGCGTTGATCGTCGCGGCGATGATGGTCGGCTTGACGATGGGCAGGAGCACGTCGATCATGAACCGCAGATGGCCGGCGCCGTCGATCAGCGACGCCTCGCGCAGCTCCTTGGGGAAGGAACGGAACGCCTGGCGGAACAGGAACATGGTGAAGCCCTGCACCAGGAACGGCAGGAAAATCGCCGGGATCGTGTCCATGAGTCCCCAGTTGGCGATGTTCAGGTAGTTCGACAGCAGGGTGGTCTCGCCAGGCACCATCATGCTCATGAGGAAGACCATCATCCACATTCCGGGCCGCCTCAGATTGCAGAACACGATGGCGTAGGCGGCGAGGAACGCGGTCACGATCTGGCCCGCGGTCTGGCAGACGGTCACGACGATGCTGTTGCCCAGCTGCTGGGTCAGGGGCATCTGGGACATGGCGCGCATGAAATTGCCCAGGGTGAAGCCCCTGAACAGGCCGTTGGCGTCGAAGAAGAACGCGCCGACGTAGATGTACAGAACCGGCAGCATGACCAGCACGGTCACGATCAGGGCCAGCACGGCCCACAGGCCCTGGCTCACGGGGGAAGTCTTGCGGATCATCAGTAGTTCACCTTGCCTTCCAGGAAGCGGAACTGCAGCAATGTCAGGACGAACACGAACAGGAACAGCACGATGCCCAGCGCGGACGCGATGCCGAAATTCGCGCTGCCCGCGTTGAACGCGGTGGTGTAGATGTTGTAGGTGATGGTCGTGGTCGCCTGGCCCGGTCCGCCCTTGGTCAGGATGTTGATCTGGGCGAACGCCTGCAGGGCCTCGATGCATGTGGTCACGGCGATGTAGAACAGCGTCGGTGTGATCAGCGGCAGCACGATGGACCACTGGATGCGGGCTTCGTTCGCGCCGTCGATGCGCGCGGCCTCCAGGATCTCCTGGTCCACGCCGTCGATCGCGGCGCACAACAGGATCAGCGCGAATCCGAGACCGGTCCAGATGGTCACCAAGGTGACCGTGAAGAACGCCCACTTCGCGTCGGTGAGGAACCCGACCGGCCGGATGCCCAGTTTCTCGATGATCGAATTGATCACGCCGCTCGAGCCGAACAACGCCAGGAAGCCCAGCGATGCGGCCGCCACCGAGACGCTGACGATCGAGGTCATGGCCACGCGCAGTATCTTGATGCCCATGATGTGCCTCGTCAGCAGAATCGCCAGCAGCACGCCCAAGGCGATGCGCCCCGCCACGACCAGCACGGCGTAGAGGAACGTCTGGATAAGCACCTTGACAAACGCCGGGTCCGTGAAGACCGTCCTGTAGTTCTCCAGCCCGATGAAGCCTGAGGGCGAACCGAAGATGTCCGTGCCCTGCATGCTCATCATCACTACGCGCACCAGCGGGCCGAACACGAACACGACCAGCAATGCCAATGCCGGAACCAGCATGACCGCACCGGTCAGGCGATTCTTCGCAACGAGAACGTTCGCCGTGCGTCCGCCGTGCGTCTTGGCGCCGTGCGGGGATTGCGACAAATGGGTTGATGACGCCATCTCGCGCTTCCTTTCTTTCTCCGGCTCCGGCATTGCCTTGCCGAGAGCCATGGGTAATACCCTTTTACGTCTTTTGGTTGTGAGCCGCAGCCGTTCCGATGACGGACGCGGCGTATCGAGTTGCTGATTTGCTGCTATCTATATCCGTTGTTGTATGGGGTCACTCCATCTTCGGAGCGCTCCCAGTGATTCATAGTATATCCTTTCGACATAAGAAAGTCTAATCGACGATATACAGCCATTTTCAGGCTAAAGATGAACGTTCGCTGAATTCAGTGCTAATATTTATAAACTCAATAATTACAGTATTGGGAGCGTTCTCAGCAAGGAGGGTGAGATATGTGGGTTATTCCCATGTTGGCATTGGTGTTCTGCCTGCTTGGAGGAAGGAACGACGGGTCTCCCCTGGTGGCCATCAACCTCAAGGCCGCGCGCCGCGTCACGGCGGCCCCCTTCCTGATGCTGGCGACGGCGGTGGCCTTGCTGCCGGCCGCCAACAGCCGCGTCGGAGGAACCATCGTCGCCATGGTCTCCTCCGAAGGATCCGGCGGACAAAGTCCGCTCCTGCTGGCGGCGGTGCTCGTCGCCGCATCGGCCACCCTGCTGGCGCTCAACGGAGGCGGCGTGCCCACCTCGATCACGCTCGCCCTGGTCGGAGCATCCTCCGGAGCCGGCTTCGCCGGTGGACATCCCCAATGGCATCTGGTGCTGCGCGTCCTCGGGATAGCGATACTTTCGCCTCTGGTGGCGTTCGCCATCTCCCGCACCATCTACCTGCTGTTCCAATCCAGAACCCCGCAGTCCTCGACCACCATGGTCTTCCTCGGATTCCTGCTCACCTGCATCGCCTATGGCAGCAATGACGGGCAGAAGATGATCGCCCTGTTCGGCACCGCCATGGGAGTCGATTTGGGAACCGCCACGCACAGCGCCGCCATCACCGCAATCGTCGCCGCGACGTTCCTGACCGGCGTGCTCACCGGCATGCCCAAGGGAGCAGCCGCACTGCAGCGCGGCACCATCGTGCCGGATTCCCGGCAGATCTGGGTCACCCTGTGGGCGGCCTCCGCCGCCGTGCTCGTCAGCTCGGCGCTGGGAAGCCCGGTCAGCATGACCCAGTCCATATCGGGCGCGCTCATCGGCACCTGCCAGACGAACGACTGGCGCAAGGTCCGCTGGGGCGAGGCACGCAGGATCCTCATCGCATGGGCGGCAACCCTGCCCATGGCCTGGATCCTAGGCTATGCCGCAGCCAACGGGCTCGATCTGCTGCCACTGTGATGCATCCTCGGGCGACGGGTGCTATCGCTCCGTCGCCACCACGCGCGGGTGCATGGGATTGCGGCGCGGGATGCGGCTTCCGTTCCGCCTATTGCCCGTCTATCGCCCGTCTTTCCAACGTGGCAGCGCCACGGTGCGCCCGTGGATGAATTCCCCCTTTACTGGCAGCGCCTCCACGGCGTGGTCACCGCCATCCAGACGCTCGAGCACCAGATCTACAGCGCGGGAACCGATCTCCTCCAAAGGCTGCCGATATGTGGTGAATCCAAGGTACGGCGACGCGAGCGGGCCAAACCCGTCATAGCCGGTGACGGACACATCCTGCGGCACGGAAACGTCGCGCCGGCGCAACTCGTCCATCACATTGAGCATGACCACGTCGGACGGGCACATATACGCGGTGATCCTGGGATGGCACAGCACCTCGTCCACCAGCGTTCCAACCTCTTCGGCCCCTTTCATATCCATCACCTTCACGCGGATGCCGAGCTGCCCGAGCAGCTCGATCATGGCCATGCCGCGGCCGTACTGGCTGACCGAGTATTCCCTGGGCACCAGAAACACCGCCACCTCCCGGTGCCCGAAGTCGTGGACGTATTGCGCGAGCCTGCGGCCGCCGTCCTCCTCATCGCAAAACACCGAGGACACGGTGCGCGTCGTGTCCTCGTGCCCGGCCATCACGAACGGGATCCGGTCGATGAACGGCATGAAATCCTCCACCGCAAGCATGGCGGAGCATACGATCAGCCCCTCGACGCGCAGGGCGATCAAATCGCGCAGCGCCTGGCGCGCATCATCCGCGGACAGTTCCTCCACGCCGCTGATGGACACCATCTGATAGCCGCGCTCACGCGCCCGCTTCTGCATGGCGCCCTGAAGGAACCCATAGAAAGGCAGCTTCGCGTTCCTGACCACCACTCCCAGCGTTTTCGTGCGCTTCGAGGCGAGCCCGCTGGCCATGGCGCTCGGCACGTATCCGAGCTTCTCCGCCGCGGCGAGCACACGGTCTACCTTCTCCTGACGCACGCCCCCTTCGCCGCGCATCACGCGGGAAACCATGGACTTGGAGACGCCGGCCTCCGCAGCGACATCGAAAATCGTCGGCTGCCTGCTCTCTGCGGCCTCCATGCTGCCCTCCTCATCGTCACAATATGTAACACCGCAAGCGACGGGGCCTCAGCCCAAATCCGCAACGCTGCCCGTTGCCCCGCCATCTCGACACAATGGCCTTTTCTTAGAGATTACCGCACTTCACGCCGGAGCATCGGCGCGGTTTCGTTGGACGGTCACGGTTCGAGATCTCCGTCTGCGGCGAAAAATTCCATAATGTGTGAATCACCGGGCTTGCGTCGAGTGGGTAGAGCAGTCCGTAGTGCATGACGACCGGTTCGGGCCAGTCCACGGCCACGTTGACGAGTTGTGGGTGTGCGCTGGCCCACGTGGGTTTGGGGATGAGCAGGTCGCCGGATTCGGCGCAGTCGTTGAACGTGTCGAGGTCGTAGTGGTCGATGTCGATCAAATCGATGGCGGGGCATTGTTCTGACAGGTCCCGGGCCGTGTCGTTGGCGCCGCGATGACGTTTGAGAATGCGGATGCGTGTGCCTTCGAGGTCTTTCAATGTGAGTAGTGCATGTCTCGCCAGTGCGTGATTGCGTGGCACGGCCACGCATAGTGGCTCGGAATCGAGGGCGAGGGTGTTGCAGGTGTCGTTCCAATAGCCGGTGTCGAAGGCCGTGGATATCAGATCGACGTCCTCGCCGAGGTGGGTGATGATGTCGTTGATGGCTTCGGAGTCGTCGGGCATCGACACCAGTTCGAGGCGGATGTCGGTGTGCTTGCCGGCGTCGCGCTGCCATAGGTCGAGGATGCGGTGGCCGGGGCGCAGTATGGAAACGCCAAGGCGGACGGTGGCGATGCCGTCGGTGCTGCGCCGTTGCGCACGACGTAGACTCTCCTCACATTGGCGCACGATCATCTGCGCGTCCTCGACGAACTCCTTGCCGGCTTTGGTGAGTTGCACGCCGCTGCGTGATCGGTCGAACAGCGTCAGACCGTATTCCTTTTCGAACGTATTGATTTGTTTGGCCACCGCCGGTGTGGAAATATGCAGACGATGGCCGGCCTTAGCGAAGCTGCCGGTCTGTGCGGCGGCGCGATCGGCGTGGCCGTATTCGGTGTGGTCGCCACCTTCACGCCCTCGCTTGACGGCTCCCTGTGTGTCGTGTTCGTTGCGGCCGAAGTCGGTGCGGAATGGCGCGTTCAACCGGAACGTGGGGTCAACAGGATGGCTCACCGGTTCCTCGAAAAGCTCATGGGTACGTTCCGGCGTGTGATACCCGGCGTTGAGCTCCGCCTTGATCGGCGTATTGCCCGAACCAGTTCAGTAGCAGATTGTGTACGGGCGTGCGCACCGGGAACAGCAGCGGCACATCCTTGAGATTCTGCGGGGTCAACGATTCTCGTTCCGCCAGCGGGTGGTTTCCGGGAACCATCGCTGACCAGTGCTCTGTGATGCCGGTGCGCAGGAACTCGTATTGGCTGACATCCACCGGATCGGTAAGCAGGCCGAAGTCCATGAGACCTTGCTCAATCTGTTCCTGAATAATGTCCGATGTGGTGCTGGTGACCCGGAATCGCACGTTGGGATGCTGCTCGCGAAAAGCAGCCATGCACTGGGACAGCAATGTCATGCCGCGCACTTCGCCGCATCCCACGGCGATTTCACCGCTGAGGTCATTGCCGGATTGCTTCAATTCGAATTCGGTTTTGTCCGCCAGCGAAACGATGGTCTGCGCACGTTCGCGCAGCAGCCGGCCTTCCTCGGTGAGCGTGATGGTGTGACTGCCGCGTTCAAACAGCGTGACGCCCAATTCCCCTTCCAACTGTTTGAGCTGACGGGAGAGCGTCGGCTGGGAAATACGCAGCAACTGCGCGGCCCACGTGATATTGCCTTCCTCGGCAACCGCCAGAAAATATCGCAGGACGCGCAGTTCCATCCTCGGGGCTCCTTCGGTGTGGACGGACTTCTATTGCCATTATGCCCGCCGTCCGTGAACTCATTATGCTAAACGCGGATAGTCTCGGTAATGACGCGGCGAACAGCATGCGAGAGGCGGTGCTCAGTAGCGAAAGCCTCTCGGCTGCCGTCGTTGGTCGTGATGATACTGGAGACCATGAAGCTCGTGCGGCGGCGGTCTAGGGCGAGGTCGAGAAAGAGGTAACGGCGTGACGCTTGATAATAGGTCAGACAGTAGGATGGCGGCGGAGCGGTGCCGAGCATGAGCAACGATCAGCGGCCGCAGGCGATCGAAGTGCGCGGGGCGCGCGTGCATAACCTGAAGAACATCGACATCGACATTCCGCTGGGCGAACTGGTGGGCGTGGCCGGCGTCTCCGGTTCGGGCAAGAGCTCGCTGGCGCTCGGCGTGCTGTATGCGGAAGGTTCGCGGCGCTACTTGGAGGCGCTGTCCACGTACACGCGACGCCGCCTGACCCAGGCCAGTCGCGCCCAAGTGGACGAAGTACTGCACGTGCCGGCCGCGCTGGCCCTGCACCAGCGGCCCACGGTGCCTGGCATCCGTTCGACGTTCGGCACGATGACCGAACTGCTCAACAGTCTGCGGCTCCTGTTCTCCCGCGTCGCCTCGCACGTGTGCCCGCATTGCGGGGCGCACAACGAGCCGACGCTGAACGAGGCGGCCGGTCTGCCCATCACCTGTGCTGGCTGTGGCAAGGAATTCCACGCGCCCGGAGCCGAATCGCTCGCTTTCAACTCGGCCGGCGCCTGCCCGACCTGCTCCGGAACCGGCATTGTGCGCGAAGTGAACCGTGCGGCCCTGGTGCCGGATGAGTCGAAAAGTATCGACGACGGTGCGGTGCTGCCATGGGGCTCGCTCATGTGGGACCTTATGAAGCAGGTGTGCGGCGCGATGGGCGTGCGCACCAACGTGCCGTTCAGCGAGCTCACGCCCGAAGAGCGTGACATCGTATTCAACGGGCCGGCCGTCAAAAAGCATATTCTTTACAAGCCGAAGAAAGGCGACGATTTCGCCGAACTCGATTTCACCTACTTCAACGCCGTATACACGGTGGAGAACGCGCTCGCCAAAGCCAAGGACGAGAAAGGCCTGAAGCGCGTGGCTCGATTTCTCAAGGAGGGACCATGCGCCGACTGCGGAGGTACCCGACTGAGCGCCGCAGCCCGGGCCCCGCATGTGCGCGGGCTGAACCTGGCCGAAGCCAGCGCGATGACCTTGGATGCGGCGGTGGATTGGGTGCGCGGCGTGCCGGAATCTCTGCCCGCCGACATGCGGCCGATGGCCACCAACATCTGCGAATCATTCCTGGACGTGGCCCGCCGACTGTTGGATTTGGGCCTCGGCTATCTGGCGCTTGACCGCGCCGGTGCCACGCTTTCGACCGGTGAACGCCAGCGTGTGCAGCTCGCCCGTGCCGTGCGCAACCGCACCACTGGCGTGCTGTATGTGCTTGACGAGCCATCCATCGGGCTGCACCCCTCGAATGTGGACGGACTGCTCGGCGTGATGCGCGATCTAGTGGCGGACGGCAATTCCGTGGTGGTCGTGGACCATGACGTGCGCGTGCTCAAAGCCGCCGGCCATCTCATCGAAATGGGACCGGTTGCCGGCGCCGAAGGCGGGTATGTGATCGCGCAAGGCACGGTAGACGAAGTGGCGGCGAATCCAAGTAGTCGTATTGCGCCGTTCTTGGCCGATAATGTGAGCGCGCGCATCCGTGAGCGCGTGGCGGAACCGCAGGTGTTCGACCTTGGCCACATCCGCATGACAACCAGCCAGTTGCATACGGTCAAGTCGCTGGACGTTGATATTCCGTGCGGCCGGCTCGTGGCGGTGACAGGCGTCTCCGGCTCCGGTAAAACCACGATGGTGCTCGAATCGCTGATTCCCGCGCTCAAAGCGCAGGCGGCGGGGGAGCAGTTGCCGGAACATGTGCGTGAACTTGAGGCCGAGGGCATCCATCGTGCGAATCTCATCGACGCCACGCCGATTGGCGCAAACGTGCGCTCCACCGTGGCCACCTATGCCGATATTCACGACGAACTGCGCCGCGCCTTCGCCCGATGCGATGCGGCCAAGACGGGCGGCTGGAAGGCCGGCGATTTCTCGTACAACACTGGACGGCTGCGTTGCCCCACGTGCGACGGCACCGGTTCGATCTCACTCGACGTGCAGTTCCTGCCGGACGTGACCATCGAATGCCCGGACTGCGGCGGTTCCCGGTATGCGTCTGAAGCCGGCGCGATTCGGCGTGCGGTTAAGGGAGAATCTCACCTTTCACTGAGTCTGCCCCAACTCATGGCAATGAGCGTGGATCAGGCATTGGCCGTGACCCACGACCTCAAGAAGGTCCACGCACGTCTGACCACCTTGCATGATTTGGGTCTTGGGTATCTGACACTCGGCGAACCGACGCCGGCGCTTTCGGGCGGCGAAGCCCAGCGGTTGAAGCTCGCCAGCGAAATGGGCAAAGCCCAATCGGACGCGGTATTCGTGTTCGATGAGCCGACCATCGGTCTCCACCCGCTCGACGTGCGTGTGCTGCTGGGCGTGTTCGACCGGCTTGTGGCGAGCGGCGCAACAGTCGTGGTCATCGAACATGACCTTGACGTGATCGCCAATGCGGACTGGATCATCGACATGGGTCCGGGCGGCGGCGAAAGCGGCGGACGCATCGTCGCCACCGGAACGCCGGAACAGGTCGCGGCCAACCCAAGCAGCATTACTGGGCGGTATTTAGGGTAAGGCTCAACGGACATCTTTACCACGGCGCTTTTTAGGAATATGGCATGAGCCGGTGTGGGCGTGGCACGGGCTGTGGCTTTATCTTTTCTTTGGCTCACTCCCGAGAATGACATGTTAACCCGTATGGCGGTCACGCGCATTCGCATAGGGCAAGGCGCGAGTAGGATAACCGTCCGTGGTTCAGGTTCATGGCATGAGACGCGCAAGCGCGGACGCGAAATATCAGCAGATGACCGGGCAGCCGGTCAAACCGCTGATCCTCAAACTATGCCTGCCGGCCGTCATCTCCAATCTGGTGACCACTGCCTACAATCTCACGGACACGTTCTTTATTGGCCAGCTCGGCACCGCGCAGTCCGGTGCCATCGGCATCGCGTTCTCCATCATGACCGTGATGCAGGCGCTCGGCTTCTTCTTCGGCAACGGCGCGGGCAATTCGATGAGTCGCGAACTTGGTAAGCAGAACAACGAACGTGCCTCCCGACTGTTGGCCGTGGGCTTCGCGGGCGCGGTGATTTCCGGTTTGGTAATTGCCGCGATCGGGCTGCTGATACTGCGGCCGTTGGTCGTCATGCTGGGTTCGACCTCCACGATCGCCCCATACGCCGTGCAATATCTGACACCGCTGCTGGTCGCCGCACCCTGCGTATGCGGTTCGTTTGCGCTCAACGGATTGCTGCGATACCAAGGCCAGTCGGCATTCGGCATGATCGGGCTGGTGTCGGGCGCACTGCTGAATTTCCTGCTCGCGCCATTATTCATTTTCGTGGCCGGCCTGGGTATTTTCGGTGCCGGCCTCGCCACCGCCATCTGCCAGACGGTGAGTTTCGCGATTCTGACCACAATGAGCCGCAAATTCGGTGTGATGAAACTGTCCCTGCGCAATTGCAAGCCGGATGTGCTGCTCATGCGCGAAGTGGCTGGCGGCGGCCTGCCCTCGCTGATCCGCCAAGGCGCCGGCTCGATTTCCGTGACCTGCGTGAACATCGCCGCCAATCCGTTCGGCGACGCGGCCATCGCCGGCATGGCCATTGTGATGCGCATTATGTTGGGCGCCAACTCGGTGATCGTCGGCCTCGGCCAAGGTTTCCAACCGGTGTGCGGCTACAACTACGGTGCCGGCCTGTTCGCGCGCGTCAAAGAAGGGTACTGGTTCTGCGTGCGGCTCGCCACCTGCGTGCTCGTGGCGTTGGCGGTGTTGCTGTGGGTGTTCGCACCGCAACTGGTCGAGATCTTCCGCTCCGACCCGGCCGTGGTCGCGGTGGGTGTGGCCGCGCTGCATATCCAATGCTGCACGGTGATTCTCAACGGCTTCAACATGATGGGCAATATGATGACCCAGACCATGGGCCGCACTGGCATCGCCTCATTCCTGGCCCTGTGCCGACAAGGTCTGTTTTTGGCACCGATCGTACTGATTCTGCCGATGATGTTCGGCGTGCTCGGCGTGGAAATGGCACAATCGGTGTCCGACGTGCTGACATTCCTAGTCACTATCCCGTTCATGCGGCGAATCCTGCATGAATTGCGGTGAATGGTAGATGGCAACTATGAATAATCGAAGTGCAAAGCGGGTGCCGAGCGTTCCTTCTCCCGCGTATATCGAATCGCTGTACCGCACCATGGCTGCCGCCCTTGGCCCGACCGGATGGTGGCCGGCTGAAACCACATTCGAGATTATGGTGGGCGCGGTGCTGACGCAGAATACGGCGTGGGGCAATGTGAATCGTTCTCTTGCGGCGTTGAACGCGGAGGGTGTGCTCGAACCCCATAAGCTGGCGATTATGGGGCCAGCGCATCTGCAGGAACTTATTCGCCCGTCCGGCTTTTATGTCAACAAATCCAAGACGGTACAGTCACTGAGCCGATGGTATGTGGAGCGTTGTGGAGCCTCACCTGAGGGCGCGGCAGATATTCCCGACGCCGAATTGCGGACCGAATTGCTCGGATTATTCGGTATCGGGGGCGAAACGGCCGACGACCTGATGCTATATGTGTTTTCGCGCCGCACATTCGTGGCCGATACTTATGCTCGCCGACTATTCGCCTTCCTTGGATTCGACGTGCCGGCCGGCTATCCGGCATTCCACAGGGCCTATTCGCCCGTGGTGCTGGATACGAGCCTCAGTGTCAAGGATTTGCAGGAATTCCATGGGCTCATTGACGAGTTCGGCAAGGCCTACCGCGACGACGCGGCCAAAAGCGAGTCCTTTTTGGGTGGATGGAGGGCTTGACTGCACGGCGAATCGTTCTCAATAAGAAAAGTGTGAGGCCCGCACGGTGCCAATCGCAAATCTGAATCCAAGAAATGGCTGTTTGATGCTATTCCCGCGAATGCGCGATTGAGTGATATTGTGCGTTTGCCTCACACTTTTCTTATTGAGAATGATTCGCTGCGATATGCCGCTTACTTGACAACCTTAAAACCGCCGGTCCATGGGGTCTGATTGGTGACGCCTTCAGCTGCTGCTGCTGCGGTCTTGTCCGGGTTGCGGTCGATGACCTGCACGGTGGCGCCAGCCTTGACGGTGATGCCTGTGACGCCGGCAATCCGCTCTCCATCAAGCAGATCGATGACCCCTATCGCCGCGGCATCATCGCCGTGCACGATGCTGAAATTGCCGCCGAGCTCGACTGGCTGCGCTCAATGCTGGGTGTTGAAAACGAGTCTGTGACAGAATAGTTCGACCGACACAATCGCCAAAACGCCGAACAGGAGCCAATGATGACCGAAGACAAGCCGATCGCCAAGCCGATTATCGATGATGCGACGCGCGAAAAAATGGCGCTTATGTTCTCCGGTGAGGTCTACCTGCCGGATGATGTGGACGGCTTTTTTGATCTGCAGGCCGCCCAACGCGATCTCCAGCTTGAACTCAACGCCACACCGCTGACCAATCCGAAACGCCGCACCGAACTCATGCAGGTGTTCTTCGGCGCCGCGGGGGAGGGCCTGTACCTCGAATGCCCGGTGTATGCGAACTGGGGCTGCAATACCTATTGGGGTGAGCGTTGCTACGCCAACTTCAACCTGACGCTGGTGGACGATGGTGAGATCTTCATCGGATCCCACACCATGATCGGCCCCAACGTCACGCTTGTGGCCACCGGCCATCCCGTGCGTCCGGACCTGCGCTATCAGGGTGCCCAGTATTCGCTGCCAGTCCACATCGGTGAAAACGTCTGGATTGGCGCGAACGTGACCGTACTGCCCGGAGCCACTATTGGAGACAACGCGGTCATTGGCGCCAACTCACTGGTCACCAAGGACATCCCCGCCAACACGGTCGCCTACGGCAGCCCGTGCAAGGTAATTCGCGAAATCAACGAACGCGACGACGTCTACTACTGGCGCGACCGTCAATTCAGTGAGCGTTTTAAGGTCAAAGAGCAGTAGCGCGAAAGCTCACTCCCACACGTCGAGCTTGCGGTCTTTGTAGAAACACTCGCGGTCCTTGTCGCCGATTTCGCGTGCGACTTCGCAAGGTGCGCCGTAAGCGACCGAGTTGGCGGGGATGGAATGCACCGCGACTGAACCGGCGTCGATCACGCGATTGTCGCCGATGGTGACTCCCGGCAGAATCGACACATTGGCGCCGACCCACACGTTGCGTCCGATGGTCACTAGAATGCAATACGTGTAATGGTGCTCGCGCAGCACAGGCAACACGGGGTGGCCGGCGGCTCATTAGCACGGGGAACGGTTGAACGAGAAGTGGATTGACATGTGGTGGTATCGAACATACTGATGCGTGTGCCGCCGAGCCTGTCCAGATGGTTGCCTATATGAACCAGTGACAGGAAATCACGGGGAGGGAACGAGCGAGAGGAGCGTGCATGGGGCAATTTGGCGTCATGATTGGCCAGTTGGTCGGATTCCTGATCATGCTGATGGTCGGGTATGGATGTGTGAGACTCCGGTTCTATGGCCAGACGGCGCTGGACGGTATGTGCTCGTTGCTGCTCAATGTGCTCATCCCTGTGCTCGTGTTCTCGAATGCCGTCGATGGCGCGGACCGTGCGCAGCTTGCCGCCAACTGGGGCGTGATGCTGCTGACCGCCGTGATGTATGCACTACTTATCCTCGTATTTTGGCTGGTCGCCAAGCTGTTGCGGCTTAGGGGCTCACGCAGCCATGTGTTTCAGGCATCGCTGATTTTCGGCAACGCTGGATTCATCGGCATTCCGTTGATCATGGCACTTTGGCCTCAGAATGGCGCGATTTACGTGGCGCTGATGTCGATCATCGACCAGATGCTGCTCTGGACGTACGGCGTATGGCTGTGCGAGCCGGTCGCCGAAACGACTGGCGGCAACGCGATTGTCGCGCGAGGTGCGGTCGCGAACGGTTCGGTGAACGGCGCCGGTTCGGTGGGGGAGGCTGCGAACAGCGGTTCTCCGGTGGCCGCCCGCCCCTCGCTAGGCACCCGCGTCCTCGGCCTGCTTAAACGATTCGTCAACCCCGCCTTCATCGGCGTGATGCTCGCCCTGATTCTGATTCTGCTTGGCGTCAAGGTGCCGGACATCATCCTCAAGCCGCTGCACACCATCGGCAATATGGCCACGCCGATGTCGCTGATCTACTTGGGTGGCCTGTTCGCGCTGACCAAGTGGTGGGGCGTCCTCAAACGCTACGAACTCTATGTTGGCCTAGTCGCCAAGATGATCGCATTCCCGCTCGCTTTCTATGCGCTGCTGACCGCGTTGGCCAGCGTGCTGCCGCAGCTGCCCATCACTCACGACATGATTCTGATGATTACCGTGATCGCCGGCCTGCCGACCATGACCACCATCGCCATGTTCACCGGCCGCAAGAACAACATACCCGACTATGCGGTCGGCTTCGTGCTCGTAAGCACGCTGTTCTCGCTGGCCTCGCTGACGATCGTGTCGGCGGTCGTGTTCTAGTGCGCCGCGCATAGGCGCATAACAGCTTTCATCACATACTCTTTGCGGCCTCATCAATGCAGCGCAGCGCGTCGTATTCGGCTTCGACCGGCTCTAGCCATTCGTTCGAAGCGCCGTCCACCACATTCATAATGGCGATATGCGCGAAATCGGAATCCGGCGCAGCCCCGTGCCAGTGCTTGGTCTCCGGCACCACGTACACCACGTCGCCGGGGTTGAGCTCGACCGGCTCCTTGCCCCCACTCCTGGTAGTAGCCGCGCCCGCCCACAGCAGAGAGAAGAAGGGTTCAGTTATGGGGTTCATCAGGAACCTCGCCAGCCGCCGTAACCGCTGACATGCTCCATATAACCGCCCAAGTCATGGAGGAATGATGCGTGTTCCTGTCAATTCGTTGGGAAAAATGTATCGGACATGTAAGCAGACATGCACAAATGCGAATTCCGCCGCAAGCGGCCGGCGCATCTCTCCAACCACCGTCAGCGGATATATCGACGAAATGATCCGCAATTATCTGCTTTTCGAAGCAACCGGCTGTTGAGCGGATGCGCAGAACGTTCGCACGATAATCGGCGTGGCAACGCCGTGATATCTAAACCCGTCTGCACAACCCGAAAAAAGACCGCAAATCACGGATTGTGCAGACAGCCGCGGGGAGCATGCTATAACGGGCGGGACTCGTAAATCATTTGGCGATCGCCGAAATAGAGGGCGTCACGCCAGGAGGCCCTCTTGTGGGCCGCCTCCTGCTGCGGCTCCTTGATCGGCACGAAAAACCAGCGAATCAGGCCGAGCACCATGTCTTGCACGGAATGCCAGATGCCGATATATGCGGTCAGCGCCCAGAATGTCACGATCGCATTGAATCCGGCGAACACCGCGTTACCCCAATTATGCGAAAACGTATCGGCATAGAACACCATGCACGAATAAATAATGATCACCCACGGCATCGTCACATACAATGCCGGAGACGCAGTACGATTATTGACCTTCGGCGTACGCGCGAACGGAATCTTCGTGTTCGTCATGCCCTGCTGAATCGACTTGAGCGTACCGGAAAGATTCACCGTCAACAGCACGATATTGAAACCGTAAATACGGAAAATATCAGAACGCTTATACCCGTTACGTTTCAAATCACTCGACATGGTGGCAAAATACGGCAACGAAGCGAGCACCACCCACGGGCTCAGCAACCGCTGATCGAACGGATACGCCAACAGGAACATCAAGCCGAAACTCGACCATGCGATGGATGCCATGTAGTTCACGCGCAACGCCCACTCGCCCAGCTTCACATCATTGCCCTGCTGATGCCGGGCATGCACAATGCGGAAGAATTTGCCGATGATCAGCAGACCACCGTTCGCCCAACGTCGCCGCTGCACCACCAGCGAGCCGAAATCCGGAGGCGTGGCACTATAACTCAACCGCTCCGGATAATTAACCAAATGCCAGCCGAAATAGCCCAAATCAATGCTGGATTCGGTGTCTTCAATCACCGTGCGATCCTGAATATACGTTTTCACCGTGCGCGTGCCCTCAGTTGAGACCACGCAAATGTCGTCAAGCGCGGCCTTGCGAATCACCGCGTTCGCGCCCACCCAGAACGTGGCATCATAGTACGTCATGCCCTGATGCAGCATGTGCTGAATGTCGGTGGTGGCGGCCGCTATGCGTTCGATTCGCGTCGGCGCACCACGATACGAGGAATACGGGGTTTGAATCACGGCCATACGCTCGTTGCCCGGCTGTTCCATCTGGTACACCAAACGCAGGCAGTAATCGCGCAGCAGCATGGAATCGGCATCCAATGTCAGCACATATTCGGAATCGCGCATCACGAAATCCGGAGATTCGTCCTCGCGCACGTCACGCAAAATCACGCCATCCGACGTTTCCACACGCTTCAACGAGTGGCCCATCAACCCGATGAACGAATTCAGATTCATGGCTTTGTTGCCTTCGCGAGAAGTCGATGCGTACAGTTTGCGTTCGAAAGACCATCCTTTTGCGGTGAAGATACGCACCAAACGTTCGTACAGTTGCAGAATGCGATTCACGTCGACATGCTGCTGCAAAGTGATTGATTCGTTCAACGCCTGTTCCGTCAAACGCAAGTCTCGCGCAAGACCGCGCAATACCTGATCGCAGAAGAAATCGTCGGTATGATCTTCGATCAGCCAAGTATCGGCCTTATGTTCCAGCCATTGCGCGGCCGCACGATAGTCTTCCGCACAGTGTGCGACCACACTACGTCTTGCGCTCACCTGGTTGGCGAGCGCCGCAGCGGTTTCATCTCGCGCTTTCGTGAAGCGTTCGGCTGGCGCCGCCAATTCGGCGAGCACTTTTGGCATGAGTTCACGGCTTGCTTTGAGGATCGCACGCGCTTCATCATTTTTGGGATGTGGAGGATCGTCGATTAAGAGCACGACTGCCAAATCGGGAAATTCTTGCAATGCGGCTGACCAGATCGTTTTTTCGACGACTTTCGGCTGTTCCACATACGACGGAATCAGTACGGTGATGCCTTTGCTGTAGTTGTGTGCGAAATGGTCATCGAGCATCGCTCGAGGCACACGCTCATGCCGGATGAAGCGGTATAGCGCCCCTTGCCGTGTGGTCAAGTAGACGAGCGCACTGAAAATCAGCGTGGTCACAATCGTCATGTACAGCACGCCTTCAACCACGAAACGTAATGTGAGTGAGGGATTGTTGACGAACAACGACAGAATCATCGTGATCATGTAGACAAGCCATGAAATAACCGTGCATGCAATCGCAACATAGCCGAGCACAACTCGCGTCGGCGAAGGCTTGTCATGCATAATCGCAAGTGGTTGCGTGGAGGTTTCCGCTCCCCATTGATGCTTGCGATCGCCGCCTTTATTACCCCCTGTTTTTGCCACCTCAAACCCCCTTTGCATCGTCAACAACGCCTCACCGGCGCAAAAAACATACGCGTCACTGCCTAAATCGTCGTACCAGCCACATACTACACTCCCTTGATGTAAGCGAGATATAAGAAAGCCAGCGCACGAGAGGAACACCCAATCCCCCGTAAAATCCCCCGCCTGTGCACTGAAGCCAAGCGGGGGAGGCACAGCCTGCTCGGCCACCCGATGACCCCATCGGCATGACGACTGGACGATTTTTGAAAGGGAATGATGAAACCCTTGTTTCCGGGAAGGCGTTTTTCCTTCCTCCGATTGTTCATAGCGATACTGTGCATCGCGCTCGTTGCTGCCGGCACATGGTCGTGGATCACGTTCACGCGAACGGCGGCTAAGAAATTGCCCGAACCCTGGTTCGGTGGCTATGTAGACGTGACCGCAACTCCCTCATACGAGTTCGAATCCAAGGTAGGCAACGTCTACCGGAATGTGATTCTCGGATTCGTCACCGCCGGCGACGGCTGCCAGCCAAGCTGGGGCGGCTACTACACGCTCGACGAAGCGGCCTCCACGCTTGATCTTGACAGCCGCATCGCGCAAACCTACAAAACCGACCGTACGGTAACCGTCAGCTTCGGAGGACAGAACGGCACCGAACTGGCCTCCGCATGCACTGACGTCGACGCGCTTGCCGACGCATACCAGCAGGTGATCGACCGCTATCACGTCACCTTGCTCGACTTCGATATCGAAAACACGAATCTCGACGGTTACAGTGAAACCGCAACCCGGCGAGCGCAAGCCGTGGCAAAACTCATCGCCAATGGAAAAGCGAAAAACAAAGGAAAAGACGATACCAGTCACGATCTGACAATCAGCCTGACGCTTCCAGCCGACGCGAAAGGCCTTACAACGCAAGGAATGCAAACCGTGAATGCGTTTCTGGACGCTGGCGTGACGCTCTCCACCGTGAATCTCATGACCATGGATTTCAACGTGGCATCCACGTCGATCACACAATCAACCTTGATTAAAAGCTCGTTGAACGCGGCCCACGCGCAATACAAAACCTTGCTGTACAGTCGTGGCAAACTCTTCAGCGACCATCAGATCTGGGAACTGCTGGGAGCTACCGTGCTCATCGGCCAGAACGACACCAAAAACGAGTATTTCACGCTCGACAATGCGCGCGAAATCAACACGTTCGCACTGGAAACAAGCCTGGGCCACTTAAGCATGTGGTCGTTGAACCGCGACCAGCAATGCGGCGAAAACTATACGAACACCAACACGCTCAAAACGTTCTGCAGTGGCATGAAACAGACGGACGGCGAATTTGCCACCACCCTAGGATCAGGATTCCGAGGCACACCGGGCACGCTCGTCGATTTCGATAATGCACGCTGGAATTCCTCGCAGCAGGCCTACCCCACATGGGAGCCAGACGTACTGTACAAGCAAGGCGACAAGGTGATCTGGAACGGCAATATCTACGAATCGTTGGGCAACAACGAAAACAAGCAGCCAGACAGCGCCGAGGAAGGCCCCAACGCACCGTGGCGCATCATCGGACCGGTGCTATAGGCAAGCAGACACACAGGCAGGCGCTATTTCCCAACAAAAGCAGCGCAAACCGTGAAACCGTGAAACAAGGGAACGAAATCAGGCAATCATGGCATCGAAGCAATCGAAACATCAGGCAACCACCGGCAGCCAGTCAAAAGATGGCATCGGAAAGCCGGTCAGACTCACCATTCTGGCCATTATTTACACGCTGTTTCTCGCAGCCGCAATCGCATTCCATGCACAGGAAGGCGTGCAGCGACTTATGGAAGGCCCCGCGCGCATCTGCATATGGTCGCTGTGTTTTCTGCTGTGCCTGGTCTACCACAAAAAGCGTTCGTCGTATCGCGTTGCCGCCGAACACACCGTGCTGCCGCCGTTGACCGTCATACTGCTGGTAACCGGCTATTTTCCCGACGTGGCCATGTTCCTGATCATCGTCACCATCATCACGTCGATCATCACCGCACGCAGCCTGAAAATCGGCATTCTTCGCGCCGGAACAACACTTGTGCCAATTCCATTAATCAAAATACTATTTGCGAATACTTCTCACGTACTGTCGATTACTATCAACCAGCATTCTGTCAATGCTGCATTTAATCCTTATCAATTTCAGAATTGGTTGCTGCCATTGCTGATTATGACTGTTGCAGTGCCGATTGTTCGATTGATTTGCGATATTGTAACGTTCTTTTTTGCGCAAATTCCGATTCGTAAAGCCATGCACGAGTATTCGCTGTCCCACATTCTTGCCATGGCTTTGGCTGATTTGCTGGCGATTGTGTGGATTCCTGAAATTCTGGAGTTCGCCAATATTGGTTCGGATACCGCCACCGTGCTTTCCGTGTTCATGCTGGCACTGATCGCCTACTCACTGTTACTGATGACGGTCGATACGATGAGCCGGCTCGCGCGATCCCGAAGTGCGCTGAAATGCATTGCGAATGTGAGCGACGCACTGCCGTTGCCGAATCAAGTGCCGGAGGAGACCGTGGTGAGGCGTATCAATCGTGGCCTCACCCGCATGCGCTGTTTCGTCAGCGATGCAAACAATCTTGATAAAAGAGGATATTCCTACCAATATTCCGCGCCTATTTCCACCGGCTCGCGACAGTATTATCTTGCGATGGAACGCAGCATTTGGAATCGTCCGTTCACGTCGACCGACGAAACGATATTGCTCACTTGCGGCGAAGTGCTTACTGAATCGTTGCGCGTGAACAAGGAAGTGACGCTGCTGCGCACCGAATCGGAAACGGATGCGCTGACCGGAGCACTCACGTATCGTGCGTTCATCGGGCATCTGAAGAGTTTGCAGACCGAAAATGTGCATAATCTGGTTGCCGTGGTGTATTTCGGCGTGGAGCATTTGCGCACCGTCAACGAACATTATGGACGCAAAATCGGCAATGCCGTGCTGCGATCAGTGGGTATGCGTTTAAGCCAGCTGCTACCGGACAATGCCACATTGTCTCGCGTGAACGGCGCGGAATTCGCCATGCTCGTAACCGATGTGACGTCAACCAGTGATGTGGAGGAGTTGGCCACGCGCATGCGCAACCTTGCCGTCATGCCGGTGCATACCGAAGAGGGCGAGGTTTCCGTGGACGTGTCGAGCAGTATTTCGTTCTCGAATGCGACGGACGGTTTCGCCGTGCTGCTTGCCGATGCGAGCGCGCATATTTACGAATCGGAAAGTTCCAATCTGCCGGCGGTCGACGGCACGACGGCCACGCTCGCCGCGCAAAATGGTTCAGACGATTACGTCAACGTGTCCGATGTGCTTCGCCATGCGATCGAAGACAATACGATTTCCGTGCTCTACCAGCCGATTTTTGATGTGAATACGAAACGCATCACTTCGCTGGATACGATTGTGCGCGTGCATGACGCGAAGGGCCGCACGCTGGCACCGTATTTCGTAACGGCCGAAGCGCATCGCCTCAACATGAGCGTGCAGCTGACGCTCGACGTGCTGGAAACCTGCGTGAAAGACATGACTGCATTCCGCCAGGTGGCGCCCGAATTGGATATTGTGGACATTTGCATGAATGGTTCGGAATTAGGCGCGTCCATCTTCCACGAGCGCTTGGAGCAGTTGACTCATGAACAGCCACAGCTGCGTTTCGGTCTGCAGTTGGGGTCGCATGCCATTCATGTGGCGCATGATGAAGTTGACGATGAGGTTGCCGATCTTGTCGCTTTGCCGAATGTCAAGTTGGGTTTGACCAATGTTGGCACAACGTATTCGGAGGTTGCTGCGTTCGCGCATTTGCCTTTGGATTTCGCACGATTCGACAAGACGGTGGTACGCGATTTCCGTACGCCTCGCGCGAAGCAGATCATGCAGCGAACGCTCGATATTTCGCGCGATAATGATGCGTTCCATGTGGTGTTCGATGGCGTGGAGACTTTGGATCAGGTTGAGTTCATCCGTTCCATCGGAGGCACGCTTGCGGAGGGCACGCTGTTGAGTAACGCCATGAACGCCAACGAGTTCCTCATGCGTCTCGAAACCATGGGCACTTCATTGCCCGAAGCCGCCCCGAGGCAAGCTGAGTAGAGACGATTCTCGGTTATATCACGATTGCTTTATCTCGGGAAATGCTTGGAGGAAATATGGCAGGATGGAATCATATGTGCTAAATCAATGAGTAAGCCCGTTTAGCCAATGACCGCAAAATCAGCCAGCATATGCGAATCTCCACCAGTCTCGTCGCACGCGACAGCTTCACCGTTGCAAGACTGAAAACAAAAATAGCATCGTGAGCAGAACCCAGCTATCGCGCTTTCGGTGGTTGGTATTGATCGTCGGCGGTGAAGCAGGTGCGATAGACCATGGCCGTGATCAGGCCGTCGGCCAGCAAGGTCAGCGCGGCGATGGCGCCGAAGACCACGAACTGGTATTTGGCGGCGTTCAGCGGATCTCCGCCGGCGATCACCTGACCCGCCATCATGCCCGGGATGGTCACGATGCCGCTGGAGGCCAGCGAAGCGGTGGTGGGCAGCAGTCCCAGCCGAATCGATGAGATGACGGATGGGCGGGCGGACTCCCATGCCGTCGCCCCCAGGGCCAGCATCATATCCACCTCGTCGCGGCGTTCCTCCATGCTTTCATAGAATCGGCTCAGTCCGACAGCAAGCGCGGAAACGGTGTTGCCCAGCAGCATGCCGGTCAGGGGCACCACCAGCTGGGGCGCATACCATGGGTGCGGGCGCACGATGAGTTCGGTGACCAACGCCAGCATGAGCAGCATCGTGATGACCAAGCTCAGGAAGATCGGTCCGGCAAGGCCCTTGGGGATGCCGTGCGCGCGGGACATCACGATCTGCACGGCCGCAATCAGCATGACCGCCATCAGCGCGAACACCATCCACACGCTGTTCGAGCGAATCACATAGCTGATGATGAATCCCATGGCGCACAGCTGCACGAGGGCGCGGCATGCCGACCACATCAGGGTCCTGCCGATGCCCATGTGCATGAGTTCGCTGATGATGGCCGCCGCGGCCACCATGCCCAACGCCAGGACGAGACCCCAGACGTCGATGTCGTAGGCGCCGTTCATGGGCGCACCTCCTTATCCCGCGTCAGATCGGTGAGCCGTCCCGCATCGAGCATCAGCGTGCGGGTGGCGCGTCCGTCCGGCGGACGGTGTCGGATGCGGATGATCGCCATGCCGTGTGCGGCCGCGTCCACCATGATCGCGGCCACTTTGGATGCGTTGTCGTCGTCGAGTCCGGCGTCCACCTCATCGGCCAGCAGCACTTTCGGGTCGGTGAGCAGCGTGCGGGCCAACGCCACGCGCGCCGCCTGGCCGCCCGACAGGTCATGCGGCGCGCGCGTCAGGTCGATGTCCTCGCACCCCATCGCGTCCAGGGTCGTGCGGATGCGTTCGTCGGGCAGCAGCCGCACGACCTTGCCCCCCTTGCCTCGAATCGCGAGCGTCCAGGGCAGCCGAATCGCCTCGGCCACGTCCTTGCCGGTCAGGATCGGTTTTTGCGGCAGGTAGGAGACGTCCCGCCGCCATTGTTGCGCGCTGAATTCGTCACTGCCCACGCCGTCGAGGACGAACATGCCGTGCGCGTGCGGGTTGAGTCGGGCGCATGCGGTCAGCAGACTCGATTTGCCGGAGCCGGATGGGCCCACCAGGTCGATGATGTCGCCGCGCTCCATGCCGAAGGACAGGTTGTCGAACACCGTGCGTTCGTCGTCCGCCGGCGATTGCGCGGGGACGACGCAGGACACGGACATGGCTTCGAAGAAGGGTCGCATATTCATCCAGTCTAGTCGGGGGGTTCACGTGGGAAACCCCAGCGTTCACTTCCTGTATACCCGTTGTGGCATAATAACCAAGGCAATTTTTGGGCTTTGCCTAAGCTAGTTTGAATTTGAAATAGGTGAATAACGTGGCACAGACTACTAACGACATCAAGAACGGATCCGTCCTGAACCTCGACGGCCAGCTGTGGACCGTCATGAAGTTCCAGCACGTCAAGCCGGGCAAGGGCCCTGCCTTCGTGCGCACCACCATCAAGAACGTGCTCTCCGGCAAAATCGTCGACAAGACCTTCAACGCTGGCATGAAGATGGAATTCGAGACCGTGGACAACCGTACCCTCCAGTACTCCTACGAGGACGGCGACAACTTCGTGTTCATGGACATGACCACCTACGATCAGATCATGATTCCGAAGACCCTCGTGGGTGACAAGGCCAAGTTCCTGCTCGAAGGCACCGACTGCCTCATCTCCTTCCACGACGGCACTCCGCTGAACGTCGACCTGCCGGGCTCCGTGATCCTGACCATCACCCACACCGAGCCGGGCCTGCAGGGCAACCGCTCCAACGCCGGCACCAAGCCCGCCACCGTGGAGACCGGCGCCGAGATTCAGGTGCCGCTGTTCATCAACGAGGGCGACCGCGTCAAGATCAACACCGAGGATGGCTCCTACACCGGCCGCGAGAACTGATCTTCTCCACGCAACATACCTAGTCGACAGTCGAACCAAAGGACCAGCACAGTATGGCACGTTCCACCGCGCGCAAAAGGGCGTTGAACACCCTGTACGAGGCCGACGAAAAGGGGCAGGACATCCTTTCCCTGCTTGATGAGCGCATCGCGCATCCGGGTGCTCAGACCCCGCTTCCCGACTACGCCATCGACATCGTCAAGGGCGTGGCCGAACACCGCCGCCAGATCGACATGACCCTGGACGATCACTCCACGGGTTGGAAGGTCAGGCGCATGGGCGTGGTCGATCGCAACATCCTGCGTATCGCTGCTTGGGAGATCCTGTTCAACGACGAGGTGCCGGACAAGGTGGCCATCGACGAGGCCCTGGCATTGGCCAAGACCCTGTGCGATGACGATTCACCTGCCTTTATCCACGGCCTGCTTTCCGCGGTGTGCAATGCGAAGAACACCGAGCCCGCGGGATCGGTGGACGATGAGCCCGCCGAGGAATCGAACGAACCGGACCAGTCCGGTCAAACCGATTTTCCTGCATCCGAGCCCGCCGCCCCGTCCGCTGAGACCCAGCCGACGGTCGATTAGTCATTTGTTTTCAAGCCTCCCTCCGGGAGGCTTTTTTATGGGCGGAACAACTTTCCGCTGTGATTGTCCAAGCCGGTTGTGAGCCGGCTGCCCCGCCAGCGGGGCGAGACTTCGCGCGCACCGGCGTGTGAGTCTGCGCTGGCCGTTAACCTTGGTACGAATACCCGAAAAACATAAGGGGGTTTTGGTGAGCCAGAACGAGTCCGGAACCATCGCAATTCCGATGTATGACAAGGACGATGCAGTCCTCGTTTTGGAAGACGGACAGGTATATGTGGGGGAGCCGTATGGCGCCCTGGGCGAGACGACCGGTGAGATCGTCTTCGCCACCGGCATGACCGGATACCAGGAGACGCTCACCGATCCGAGCTACGATCGCCAGATCGTCGTGCAGACCTTCCCGCACATCGGAGACACCGGCGTGAACGGCGAGGATCCCGAATCCTCGCGCATCTGGGTGGCCGGCTACATCGTGCGTGATCCCTCCCCGAACGTGAGTAACTGGCGTGCTGAGGGCAGCTTGGACGATGACCTGGTCAAGAACGGTATCGTTGGCCTGAGCCATATCGACACCCGTAAGCTGGTACGCCACCTGCGTTCCGCAGGCGTGATGCGCGCCGGCATCTTCTCCGGCGAGGCTTTGGTCGATGCCGCTACCGGCAAGCTCAAGACCATCGAGCAACTGCTTGAGGATGTCAAGAACCCCCCGCCGATGCAGGGCCTGAGCCTGTACGACGAAGTCTCCACCAAGGAGACTTACACCATCGAGCCGTGCGGCGAATACGAAGGCAAGGAGCCGCTGTACACCGTGGCCGCCGTGGACCTTGGCATCAAAGGCATGACCCCGCATCGTATGGCCGAGCGCGGATGTCGCGTGCACGTGGTGCCCTCCACCATCACCTTTGCCGAACTCGAAGCCCTGAACCCGGACGGTGTCTTCTTCTCCAATGGCCCGGGCGATCCGGAACAGGCCGGCCCCGAAATCGAACTGTTGCGTCAGGTGCTCGATGCCGGCTACCCGTTCTTCGGCATCTGCTTCGGTAACCAGTTGCTGGGCCGTGCGCTCGGCTTTGGCACTTACAAGCTGAAGTTCGGCCATCGTGGCATCAACCAGCCGGTCAAGGATCTGACCACCGGCAAGGTCGAGGTCACCGCCCACAACCACGGCTTCGCGGTCGACGCCCCGATTGGCAAGCAGGTCGATGCACCATTCGAAAACGGCAAGTACGGCAAGGTGTTCGTCTCCCACATCGATCTGAACGATGACGTGGTCGAAGGCCTGCAGTGCGTGGACATTCCCGCGTTCTCCGTGCAGTACCACCCGGAGGCCGCAGCCGGTCCGCACGATGCGGCCTACCTGTTCGACCGTTTCTGCGAACTTATGAAGAACAACCCCAAGGAAGGTAAGTGATATGCCGAAGCGCACCGACATCAAATCCGTGATGGTCATCGGCTCCGGCCCGATCGTGATCGGTCAGGCTGCTGAGTTCGATTACTCGGGCACCCAGGCATGCCGCGTCCTTCGTGAGGAAGGCATCCGCGTCATCCTCGTCAACTCCAACCCGGCCACCATCATGACCGACCCGGAGATGGCCGACGCCACCTACATCGAGCCGATCGCCACCCCGATCCTCGAGCAGATCATCGCCAAGGAACGCCCCGACGCGCTGCTGCCCACCCTCGGTGGCCAGACCGCGCTGAATGCCGCCATGGCGTTGGGCGAGGCAGGCGTGCTCAAGAAGTACAATGTCGAGCTGATCGGGGCCTCCCTGGAAGCCATCGACCGCGGCGAGGACCGTGAGCTGTTCAAGAAGGTCGTGGACGAGGCCGGTGCCGAATCCGCCCGTTCCCGCATCGCGCACAGCCTTGAGGAATGCGACAAGATCGCCGAAGAACTCGGCTATCCGCTGGTCGTACGCCCGAGCTTCACCATGGGTGGCCTGGGCTCCGGCATCGCTCACGACGAAGAGGAGCTGCACCGCATCGCCGGCGCCGGCATCCATTACTCACCCACCGACGAAGTCCTGATCGAAGAGGGCATCGAAGGCTGGAAGGAATTCGAGCTCGAGCTCATGCGCGACCGCAACGACAACGTCGTGGTCGTCTGCCCGATTGAAAACGTCGACCCGGTCGGCGTGCACACCGGTGACTCCATCACCGTGGCCCCTTGCTTCACCCTGACCGATCGCGAATACCAGAAGCTGCGTGACATCGGCATCGCCATCATCCGCGGCGTGGGCGTGGACACCGGCGGCTGCAACATCCAGTTCGCCATCCATCCGAAGACCGGTCGCATCATCGTCATCGAGATGAACCCGCGTGTTTCCCGTTCCTCCGCTCTGGCGTCCAAGGCCACCGGCTTCCCGATCGCCAAGATCGCCACCAAGCTGGCTCTCGGCTACACGCTGGACGAGATTCGCAACGACATCACCCAGTCCACGCCGGCCTCCTTCGAGCCGACCATCGACTACGTGGTCACCAAGGTGCCGCGCTTCGCATTCGAGAAGTTCCCGGGTGCCGACCCCACCCTGACCACCTCCATGAAGTCCGTGGGCGAGGCCATGGCTCTGGCCGGCAACTTCCAGGAGTCCCTCGGCAAGGCCATGCGCTCCATTGACAAGCGTCACATGGGCTTCAACTGGGACGGCAACAAGCCGTCCGCAGATGAGGTAGCTGAGTTGCTCAAGGCCATTCATACGCCGACCGAACACCGCTACCTGCAGCTCATGCGTGCCATCTGGGGTGGCGCAACGCTGGATCAGCTGTATGCGGCCACCAAGATCGACCCGTGGTTCCTGAAGCAGCTGCTGCTCATCAACGAGACTGCACAGGCCGTGCGCGAGGCCGAGACGCTGACCCCGAAGCTGCTCAAGAAGGCGAAGCTCGCCGGCCTGTCCGACGTGCAGATCGCCCATCTTCGCAGCCTCGGCGACGAAGGCGAGAACACCATCCGCGAATTGCGCTGGAACTATGGCCTCAAGCCCGTCTACAAGACCGTCGACACCTGTGCCGCAGAGTTTGATGCGGCCACGCCGTACTACTACAGCTGCTACGCCGATGAGACCGAACTTCGTCCGCGTGAGCGCGAGGCGGTCATCATCCTGGGTTCCGGCCCGAACCGCATCGGTCAGGGCATCGAGTTCGACTACACGTGCGTGCACGCCGTGCAGGAGCTCGGTAAGGACTATGACACCATCATGGTCAACTGCAACCCGGAAACCGTGTCCACCGATTACGACATGTCCGACCGCCTCTACTTTGAGCCGCTCACCTTCGAAGACGTGCTCGAGATCTACGAGGCCGAGAAGAAGATGGGCCCGGTCAAGGGCGTTATCGTCCAGCTCGGTGGCCAGACCCCGCTCTCGCTGGCCGCACGTCTGAAGGCCGCCGGTGTGCCGATTCTCGGCACCACCCCGGAGTCCATCGACTTGGCCGAGAACCGTGAGCTGTTCGGCGAGGTCCTTAAGAAGGCGGAGATGAATGCCCCGCGTTACGGCACTGCCCTGAGCCTCGAAGAGGCCAAGGAAGCCGCACATCGCATCGGCTATCCGGTGCTGGTGCGCCCGAGCTACGTTCTCGGTGGCCGCGGCATGGAAATCGTTTATGACGACAAGCAGCTCAACAAGTACGTGGATCGCGCGCTTGCCGAGGCCCAGGCCGATACTGTGGTCTCTGGCCGTCTGCCCTCCCCGTTGCTGATCGATAAGTTCCTGCAGGATGCCATCGAAATCGATGTCGATGCGCTGTTCGACGGCAAGGAGCTGTACATCGGCGGCATTATGGAACACGTCGAGGAAGCCGGCGTCCATTCCGGCGACGCCGCCTGCACCCTGCCGCCGTCTACGCTGTCCGACGACCAGATTCGCCGTCTGCGCGAAGGCACCTACGCCATCGCCGCCGGCTGCCACGTGCAGGGTCTGATCAACGTGCAGTACGCCTTCATGGCCAATACGCTGTACGTCATCGAAGCCAACCCGCGTGCTTCCCGTACCGTGCCGTTCGCATCCAAGGCCACCGGTGTGGCTCTGGCCAAGGCCGCCGCTCGCATTATGGCCGGCAAGACCATTGCCGACCAGCGCGCTAACGGTCTGCTGCTACCCAAGGGCGACGGTGGCGACATCCACCCCGGCCAGCAGGTCGCGGTCAAGGAATCCGTGCTGCCGTTCAAGCGTTTCCGCACTCCGGTGGGCAAGACCGTCGACATTCTGCTCGGACCTGAGATGCGTTCCACCGGTGAGGTCATGGGCTTCGACCGTGACTTCCCGCACGCCTTCGCCAAGAGCCAGCTCGCCGCCTATGACGGTGGCCTGCCGACCCACGGCAACGTGTTCATCTCCGTGAACGACACTGACAAGCGACAGCTGCCGCTGCTCGCAGTACGCCTCGAAGAGCTTGGCTTCAAGCTTTGGGCCACTGAGGGCACCGCTTCCGTGCTGCGCCGTTACGGCATCGACTCAAACATCGTGGACAAGATCAGCACCCGTGTGGACACCGATCCGGAAGCTCCGGTTGAGGTGCATCATGCCGCCGGATCCGTGGGCAAGAATGTGGTTCAGCTCATCGAAGAGGGCAAGATCGACATGATTCTCAACACGCCGAACTCCCGCGGCTCCCGCTCCGATGGCTATTCCATCCGCGCCGCCGCCATCGCCGCCGATTTGCCGCAGTTCACCACCATTACCGAGTTCCAAGCCGCACTGCTCGCCATCGAGGCCGTGAAGCATAATGATTATCAGATCATGAGCATCCAGGAGCATTCGAAGCAGCTGTTCGAATTGGAGAAACAGGAGTTCTGATGGTTGCACCCAGCGATGAGGAGTTGCAGGCCCAGCGTTCCGATTTCGGTCTGCGTTTGAGCAATTCGATGGCCAAATACGGGCCATTGTGCGTCGGCATAGACCCGCACCGCAAACTCCTCACCGACTGGGGGTACAACGTCGACGCCGAAGGTGCCGAGCTGTTCTCCATGCGCATGCTGCAGGCCGCCAACGGTCGGGCCGCAGCCGTCAAATTCCAGACGCCGATGTTCGAGCGCTATGGAGCCAAGGGCTTTGAAGCGCTCGAGCGTGTGCTCTACGCTGCCCGTCAGATGGGTGTCATCACTATCGTGGATTGCCTGCGTGGAGGGCTCTCCACTACCATCTCCGCCATTGCGGATGCCTACTTCAAGCCTGGTGCGCCGCTATTGGCGGACGCCATCACCCTGCTGCCGTATTATGGCGCGCGTTCACTGAATGGATTGATTACCGAAGCGTTGGAAAACGGACGCGGCGTGTTCATCGCCTCGTTGACGTCCAACCCGGAGGGCATGAGTCTGCAAACCGCCATCCGGCAGTCCGGCGATTACCGGGGACGTACCGTGGCATTCGGTATCGCGTCCAACGCGCAGCAGCACAATGCAGACATCGACGGTATGGGCTCGGTCGGGCTTATCATCGGTGCGACCATTGGCCAGTGGATGAAAGACTCCGGTGTGAACCCTTCCGAATTCACCGGCCCTATTCTCTCTCCCGGCTACGGCTGGCAGGGTGCCGAAGCCAAGGACCTGAAAACCGTGTTCCGCGGCACGCGCAGCAACGTGCTGGTCACCGTATCCCGTCTCATCGCCTCGCACGGGCCGGATATCGCTTCGCTGAGCCAGGCCACTGAGTCGATTGCGCTCGACGTGCGCCAGGCGCTGATGGAAGCCACCGCTGAGGGCGACGAAAACCAGTAACCCACAGGAATCTGCTACTGCACATTGGAGGAATTCATGACCGAGAACACTCACGCTGGTCGTCTGATCGTCCTGACCGGGCCGACCGCCGTAGGCAAAGGCACTGTGGAGGCCAAGCTGCGCGCCGATCACCCGGAAGTGTGGGTGTCCGTTTCCGCCACCACGCGCGATCCGCGTCCTGGTGAGGTCAATGGCGTGAACTACTGGTTCCTGTCAGAAGACGAGTTCCTGGCCAAGGAACAGGCGGGGGAGTTCTTGGAAACCGCAGTGGTGCATGGAATGGCCCATTACGGCACGTTGTTAAAGCCCGTCGAAGAGCATCTGGCTGCTGGTACACCCACGATTCTGGAGATCGATTTGCAGGGTGCCCGCCGCGTCAAGCAGCGCGCCTCTGATCTTGATCTTGAGGTGGTGTACGTGTTCATTGCACCGCCGAGCTTCGAGGAGCTGAAGTGTCGTCTGATTGGCCGCGGCACTGAAACCGCCGAACAGCAGGCTCGCCGTTTGGAAACCGCCAAGGTGGAGCTGGCCGCCGAAAGCGAATTCGATGTGACTATTGTCAACGAGACCGTCGATCAGGCCGCAGCCGACCTGTGGAACGTCATCGCCCAGGAATACGGCTTGTAGTTTTTCTCTTTTTTGGGGAGCCGAGAACGAGCCTTACCGCTGTACCACCAACTGCTGGTGCAGAATTTCGGTGCTGTTCTTGGCTGGTGCCTGCTTCCATCGGATCGTGCTGGATTCATGGTGCTCGCTGACATAATGCCGCATCCATTCGAAGCACTGCTGGGTTTGGATGGCATCGCTTAATGCGCGGTGTTCCTCGTTATCGGCAATGCCGAATCGTACAATCAGGTCGGCGAGCCGGTGATGGCTCTGCTTGGGGAACAGGGCACGGCTGATTTGCATGGTGTCATAGTCGGCGCAGGCGAATCCGCATCCCGCAATATGGCGGGTGTTATAGTCCAGGAATCGCAGATCGAAGCTGACATTATGACCGACGATGGGCTCGGTCTCAGCCGCGGCGTTGGAATCGGCGAGCCAGGAAATGAATTGGGGGAGCACCCCGTCAATGGGATCATGGTCGGCGACCATCGCGTCGGTAATGCCGGTCAACGCGGTGATTTGACGAGGAATCGGGCATAACGGGTTGATGAGTTGCTGGAACTGGTCAACGACACGGCCGCCGCGCACGCGTACGGCACCTATTTCGGTGATGGCGCAACGGTTCGGATAAAACCCGGTGGTCTCCAAATCAAGCGCCACATAATCGGTGGGGAATCCGGTGACGTCTTCGGCAATCGGGGTGCCGGCGGTCCAGTCGGGATGGGACTGCTGGCCAAAAACGGTAATGCCGGGAACGGTCACTGGATGCTCCTCCTATCGGTCGATGTTCGGTGATTTATTGTAGCGGCAGCCCAACCTGACGAAAAAGCCCCGTATCTGCGAACCGGGTACAGGGGCGGGAAATCAGCTGATACAGCCGATTCGGTTACTGCTGTATATCGTCAAGTTTGTCTTGTATCAACTTGTCGAGGTCATTCAGCTCTTTAGACGGGCTGGCCGTTTCGTCCAAACTCGTGAGTGCGTCGTTCAGCTCCGTTGAGGCATCGTACGGATATTCGATGTCATAGTACTGATCCAAGAGATTGTGGTACTGGTTATAGGCATCGGTGCCGTACTCGATGTTGTTGGGGTAGCCGGGCTGTGCGGGGTAACCAAGGCGTAACGGTGCGCCTGGCTGGCCCGGTTGACCCGTGTAAGCGGGTTGAAACGGTTGATTCGGCTGGCCCTGTGGAGCATAGGGCTGTCCTGGCTGCACTGGCTGGAATGGCACTGCGGGTTGCGGTGCATTACCTGGCGTAGGTTGTTGTGCTGTGGGCTTTACCGGCTGATCGAATGGTACCTGACCGTTTGCTGGCGTCATCGTCAGTGGTATGTTCGTCGCTCATTACGAGTTCCTCAACCATTGAATAGCATCACGATAAGCCCCCAACAAGCCAGATGCCAAGCAGGATCCTAACATTGTTCGGTCTGGTTGCACTAGGGGTAATCCTTCGTCGGATTGCCGATATCGGGGGAAATAACGGATATATTTGGTAACGAATAATCGGGCTGTCGGGAAAGGTGACATATGAAACGGATAGTGGCAGGCATCGTGGCACATGTGGATGCAGGCAAGACCACACTATCCGAGGCGTTGCTGTATCGCACTGGTGAGATTCGCAAGTTGGGCCGCGTTGACCATGGCGATGCCTTTCTGGATACGAATTCGCTGGAAAAGGCGCGAGGCATCACGATTTTCGCGCATCAGGCACTGGTGGAGCATGGTGATCTGCGATTGACCTTGCTGGACACGCCGGGGCATGTGGATTTTGCGGCCGAAACCGAACGTGTGCTGCGTGTGCTTGACTACGCAATTCTGGTGGTCTCCGGTACCGATGGGGTGCAAGGGCACACGGAAACCCTATGGCGTTTGCTGGCAAGATATAGTGTGCCGACGTTCATCTTTGTCAACAAGTGCGATGCAGACGGATTCAACGGTGAAGCCGTGCTGGCCCAGCTGCGCAAACGACTGAGTGATGCGGCGTATCCGTTGCCTGCAGTCGATGGATTGTCCGATGACGATGAGGTGCCGTTAGGGGAGTCTGCCGAGGATATCGCCACACTGGATGAGACCGCGATGAACGACTATCTGGAGCATGGCGGGCTGTCCGTAGTCCGGTTGCGCGCAATGATCGCCGCACGCGAACTGTTTCCCGTGTACTTCGGCTCGGCGTTGAAGTTGGAAGGCGTCGAGGAGTTCTTGGATGGAGTGGAATCTTTCACCGCCGAAACGCAGTGGCCGGAACGGTTTGCCGCGCGCGTGTTCAAGGTGGCCCATGACGGGCAGCACAATCGCATGACATGGCTGAGGGTTACCGGTGGCATGTTGAAGGCCAAGGAAATCGTATCGTCGTCAACGCGGAAGACCGCCGAGCCGGCATGGTCCGAGAAAGTCGACCAGGTGCGTGTATACAACGGTGCCAAATTCGATACGGTCACCGAAGTGCCAGCCGGCGCGGTATGTGCGGTGACAGGGTTGACGCAGACTTTCCCAGGTGAGGGATTGGGCTATGAGCCGGATGCCGAATCACCGTCGCTGCAGCCAGTATTGACATACACGGTGCTTCCTGCAGATGCGGGATCGGGCGATGCCGAAAACGTCGGCCGAGATGCTGCTCAGCGAAATACCGGACAGCATGGAGTGGATCCCGACAATTCAGATGACGCTCAGGAAGACAGCGGATTCGTGGCACGCCCCCGATTCGATGATCTGACTTTGCATAAGGTCATCACCGCATTGCGTGAGCTGGAGGACGAGAATCCGTTGCTGCATGTGGTGTGGGTGGAACGGCTAGCCGAGGTCCATGTGCAGCTGATGGGCGCAGTGCAGTTGGAAATCATTCAGCAGACCCTGCATGATCGTTTCGGTCTTGATGTGTCGTTCGGTCCGGGCTCGATTCTGTATCGTGAAACCATCACCGAGCCAATCGAGGGCATCGGCCATTTTGAGCCGCTCAGACATTATGCCGAAGCGCATATTCTGCTCGAACCGGGGAAGCCCGGAAGCGGCATCAGCGTGGCATCTGCTTTGTCCGAAAACGATTTGGATCGTAACTGGCAGCGTCTGATTCTTACGCATCTGACCGAGCGTGAGCATCTCGGCGTGCTAGTTGGTGCACCGCTGACCGATATCAAGATGACACTGGTGGCAGGCAAGGCGCATCTGAAACATACCGAAGGCGGTGACTTCCGTCAGGCCACCTATCGTGCGATTCGTCAGGGTCTGATGGAAGCCAGAGCCGGAGTCAGCGGACGTCCCGGCTCTCCGGTTGAGGAACGCCCCGATACCACGGGCCAGGGCAACTGTCGACTACTTGAGCCGTGGTATCGATTCCGACTTGAAGTGCCCGCCGATATGATCGGCCGGGCGATGAGTGATGTTCAACGCATGTCTGGCACGTTCGATTTGCCGTCCACCGACGGTGGCTACGCAGTGATTGAAGGTGAAGCGCCGGTTTCTGAAATGCGTGACTATGCGATGGAAGTGAATCAGTACGCCCATGGTCATGGCCGGTTCTCCGCCACTTTCGGCGGTTATAAGCCGTGCCATGACGCGGAACAGGTCATCAAGATAGCCGGCTATGACCCCGAATCGGATCTGGACAACACCCCGGATTCGGTGTTCTGCGCCCACGGTGCCGGCTATCCCGTCAAATGGTATAAAGTCCCGGAATTCACCCACTTGGATTATGCCACTACCAAATCTGCGGCCTAATAAACCCGTTCTTCTCCAGAAAACGTTGGATATCACGCATCTCAGGCATATTGATTGAATGGGCCATGCCCGGATACACTTCTTCGGTCAGCGTGCCGTGCTCACGCCAGAATGTGCCCATCGCCGCAACATCGGCTTTGGGGAAGATATCGTCAATCGCGCCATGCCCATAGAACACCGGCGGCTGCAGCGAAGCGAGCTGTGCATCTCCGTCAACGGTGCCCGGCGCCAGCCAGCCTGAACAGGATACGGCTGCAGCGTACCGGTTTGGGTTGAATCGCAGTATATGGGTGGCCAGCAATCCGCCCTGCGAAAAGCCCATCATGACTATCGGCCGGGTTGCGGGAATGTTTGCCCCGACCCATGCATCGATAGCCTGCGCCGCGGCAAGTGCCTGTTCGTCCAATGATTTGCCTTCCGGCACGCCCTCATGCGCCCATGAGCCAAACCATGTGTATCCCATGCCATAGGCGATGGGAGCCTGCAGACTGGCATAGTCGGCGGAACCGGCCCCACAGTAGTTCAGCAAGTCGGGCAGGTCGTATTCATTGGAGCCCCAGCCATGCAGTAGCATGAATACCGGGTCGTTTTCCAGGCCCTTCAATCGGGTCAAAGCCTTGGTGATTTCCATGCCTCCCAGTGTAGCCATCGCGAGTGTCGGAACGGGCGTTTGAACCATCCATAAGCAACCCATATAGCCACGCCGTTCAATTCGCTGCCCATTTGCGTTATGGTCATAACCAAGCCGCGCGGGGAGTGGCTTCGCGCAGATAACGCAACAATAAAGGGGGTGCGCAATGACCAGGTTCAACACTCAGCTCGTCCACGGACTGCCGGTTGGAGACAACAACACCGGAGCCGTGAACCCGCCGATCTACAACTCGACGACATATGCTTTCGAGAGGGTCGACGCGATGCCCCGTTATGACTATGCGCGCAGCGGCAATCCCACACGCGACTTCCTGGAACAGCAGATCGCTCAGCTCGAGCAGGGAACGCGTGGTTTTGCGTTTGCTTCGGGGCTGGCGGCGATTCATGCGGTACTGAGCATTTTCAAGCCCGGTGACCGCATCGTGGTCGGTGACAATATTTATGGCGGATCGTATTCCCAGCTCAATGAGTTCTTCACTCGCTGGGGAATCATCGTCGAGGCCGTCGACACTCAGGACATTGCAGCATTGGAGGCCGCCGTCAAAGGCGACCGCGCGAACGGCATCGCGCCTGCCCAAGCCGTCTACTTTGAAACCCTGACCAATCCACTGCTCAAGGTGAACGACGTACGCGCCATCTCCACGGTGGCCCACCGTTTCGGGGCGCTTTCGATTGTGGACAACACGTTCGTGACCCCGTACCTGCAAAAGCCGCTTGCGCTGGGTGCGGATGTGGTGATTCACTCCGCCACCAAGTATCTGGCCGGTCATTCTGATGTGAACGCCGGTCTGGTGGTCGTTTCCGGTGAGGATCTGGCGAACCGCGTGTACTTTGCGCAGAACCGTTTGGGTGGTGTGTTGGCTCCCGCTGAGTGCGACGCAGTACGCCGCGGCATTCAGACTCTGGCCCTGCGCATGGACCGTCAGCAGGAGAACGCCAATGCCATTGCCTGCTACCTGCTGGTGCACCCGCTGGTCAAGTCGGTGCATTACCCGGGACTGCCCGGTGCCGGCGATCAGCATCTGGCCGCCAAGGGACTCAAGGGTGCCGGCGGCGTGCTGAGTTTCGAGGTGGTGCCCGGCGTCGACCCTGCGGATGTGCTCAACAACCTGCATTTGTTCCGGCTTGCGGTATCGTTGGGGGCTGCGGAGTCGCTTGCCGAGCTGCCCTGTCGCATGACGCATTTCGAGCTGCCCCGTGAGGAGCGCCTGAAGATCGGCATCACCGATGAGCTGGTGCGCCTTGCCGTTGGCATCGAAGACGCCAACGATTTGATTGAGGATCTTGGTCAGGCTTTCGATACCGCCTACGCCCGTTACATCGATCGACATGCCGATACTGACGTGTTCCAACAACTGACTTCGGGGGTGTTCGCCTGATCTGATACTTTTCCTGCCTATTTCTACTCCTGGGGAGCGGCGTCGGTTGTGCCACACCGGCGCCGCTTTTTTATGCCTTTGTTCTTGTTGGGCCGGGGATGCTGTCGGGATTATGCGAGCTGAATGTGGTTTTTGGTTCCGTTCCTCGGTGGGACTTGGCTTTTATGGCGCAGATGCAGAGAGAAAAATCGACTCGTGGTGGTATCTCCCTGCAACTCGTGGATCTCGTGCCATGTAAGAAGGGAATCACGTTTTTCCGTGTTATGTGGCAAACCGTCATCAGGGCAAGACTGCGTATGCATTATGCCAGACGCGTATCCATCACGTCTCCCGTTATGATGGACACGATCTAGCAAAACAGGCCGCGTGAGAGCTGTACGCGGCGAAACAGAGGAAAGGACCCGACATGGCCATTGATATCTACGGTGCTACATGGTGCGGTGACTGCCGTCAAGCCAAGAACACGCTCGACAAGCTGGGGGCGGCATACACTTGGCACAACATTGAGGAAGAGGAAGGCGCTGCCGACCGTGCCTTGGCCATCAGCGGCCAGCAGCACATTCCGGTTGTGTTGTACGGTGACGGCTCGTTCCAGGTGGAGCCCTCCGCAGTGGATATCAAGAACAAGCTGCAGGAGTTGGGGGAGCTGACCGACTAGGGCTCGGTCCAGGAATTACATGGGATGCACGTTCGCCTGCTTATGAATGTTGGATGAGTGTTCGGGACTCACGCGGGCTCCGGCTGTTTGTGCAATGCGGGTCGGATCTGGTGGAAGCTGGTACATTGTATGCTAGCGGAAAGATCGTGCTAGCTTCGGAGCGATTCTCTTGACAGCATTACTGACTTTCATTTCGTTGGATCTGACCGTCGAGGTTTACCTTTGACCTCAACTTTTGAGAATGAGGTCCAATGCCTTCCGGTATCGGACCTCATTGCGCTTATAGGGTATGACACAGTTAGCGTGTGAGGAATGTTCGTGCCGAGACGAATGAGGCAACTGCATTGCTGAAATCGGTGTCTCCCCGATACACCACGCTACGTTGCTCCGCCGGCATGCCTAATTCGTTGCCGACCGTCACTAGATGCTTGCAGAAATCATCACGCGCGGTTTGTCCGGATTTGATCTCTATGAGCTGAGGGTTGCCGACATCGGTCATATCCATCAGATCGACTTCGACTTGGTTGCTGTCCCGATAAAAATACAGTTCGGGCTCTTCGTCCGCATTGAGGTGTTTCTTCAGGGTTTCCTCGATGATGAGGTTCTCGAATACCTCACCCCGCTTTTTGTGCAGGACGAGCTGTTCGACGCTGGTGATGCCAAGAAGATAGCTCAGCAAACCCGTGTCGTAAAAATATAGTTTCGCTGTTTTGGTTAGACGCTTGCGTTCGTTGGAAGCGTAGGGTGGCAACATAAAAATAATGTAGCTGGAAGTGAGAATGGACAGCCACTCCTTAGCGGTCTTATTGCTTACCCCAGTCTCGACGGCAAGTTTACTGATATTGACCAGCTGTCCGGCGTTTTGCGCGCAGAGTTTCAGGAAAGTGCGGAAGGACTGTAGATTGCGGACGTCAAGAATTTCCGCAACATCGCGCTGAATGTATGTGGTGATATAGCTTCGGAAATAGGTGGCTTCCGGCATGTCCACTTCATGAAGATGAGGATACCCACCTCGAAACATAAACATATCCGGTGTGAGATCAGGATTAGCCTGCATGGCTTCGCGGTAGCTCAGAGGGAGCAGCTGCATAATACCGACTCGACCAGCCAAAGATTCATCGACATGCTTGAGCAGTAAGAAATTCTGCGACCCTGAAAGCAAATATTGACCCATCTCGTGTCTCTCGTCGGCGGCGGCTTGGATTTCGGGGAATAGGTCGGGTGCATATTGTGCTTCATCGATGAATAGGTGAGAGGGGCGTGAATTGATGAATCCTACCGGATCGCGCTGCGCAGCTATGCGGAGATTCCTTGTTTCTAGGTTCAGATATTCATAACTGGGGAAAGTATGCCGAAGCAAGGTAGATTTGCCACTTTGGCGTGGTCCCATCACTGACACGACAGGAAACCATGTGGCCATTTGTTGTGCTCGTGTGCCGAGCAATCGAGGAATCATATGATCTCCTAGTGTATGCAGATTAGGAAGTAGAACTTATGATAATTGAGAAGTAGGATTTATGCAAATTAGGAAGTAGAGTTTATGATAATCAGGTAATAGAGCTTGTGTGAATGAGGATGCTGCTCAACGGAGCCTTTGTCTCGGGGCTGATCCCAATAGGATATGCTGTTTGTTGGCAGAAAGATCGCGTCAACTTCGAGACAAACTTCTAGGCGGCGCCACTGACTTTCGCCTCGTTGGATCTGAATGCTGAGGTTTACCTTTGATCTCGAATTATGTGCAGAAAGGGCCTGACGTTCTAAGACGTTTGGATCTTTCGTCGATTAGGTGGACAACGATTCGTTCCATCTTGCGCAGTTGTCTTCATTCTGAGTTCTGTGTCTGCTGTGACACCGTCTCTTTTTTGAACATCACTAATGCGTTATCGACATAATAACCGGTTATCAAACGCAGGAAATAAATGAGTCTTCGCCAGTTTGTGTGGTGGGAAAGCCCCGGCAACGGACGCCGGGGCTTTTTCCCACACACACAAACTGGCGAAGACTCTAAAAAAATGGACTTGCGAAAATGGGATTGCTGTTTTTGCGTATATAGCCAATTCTTATAAGAACACATCAGCAATTGCAATATCTTCGTGCCGGTGTCACGCGTCAAGGCTTGCTAAGTTCGGAAATAGAATTTATGGCGGTAGGGGAGAGAATTGATGAGCGAAAGTTTCCAAACACAAGCCATCCACGCCGGATACGATCCGCTGGTTAACGGGCGTATAGCCGCCGGCGTCAGTGACAACCTGATTCGCCTATCCATAGGTTTGGAAGATGTCAACGACCTGATCGCAGACCTTGATCAGGCCATCGCCGCAGCATACTGATTGGATGCCGCACATCTTTTATAAGAAGCCAGCATGCACACATAGTGAACAGTTGTACACATATGCGTACGATGTCTACCGCTTTGTTTGGACGCTGATACGATGGAAATCACGAGTCGAGGCCGAGGGTGGTTTCGACGTGGATGAAGGGAAAACATCATGGCCGTATTCTTTGCTGGCCGGCTGATTGCATTGCTCATTATCATCGTGCTACTCATTGTTCTGCTGAGTGCCGCACTCTTCGTCGTGCCGCAGCAGCAGGCCTACATCATTGAGCGATTCGGCAAGTTCCTTAAGGTGCAGTTCGCAGGTATTCATATCCGCATTCCGTTTGTGGACCGTATCGCTATGAAAACCAACATGCGTGTCAACCAGCTTAACGTGCAGCTGGAAACCAAGACTCTTGACAACGTGTTCGTCACCGTGGTGGCCTCCACTCAGTTCCGCGTGAACCCGAACGATGTGGCCACCGCTTACTACGAGCTGCGTGACCCGGCCGGTCAGCTGCGCTCCTACATGGAGGACGCGCTGCGTTCCGCTATCCCTGCACTGTCTTTGGACGATGCCTTTGCCCGCAAGGATGACGTGGCTTTCGATGTGCAGAAGACCGTGGGCAACGAGATGAGCCGGTTCGGCTTCACTGTGGTCAAGACCCTGATTACCGCCATCGATCCGAGCCCGCAGGTCAAGAACGCCATGGATTCCATCAACGCCGCCCAGCGCGAGAAGGAAGCCACCCGCCAGCGCGCCGAGGCCCAGCGCATCCAGATCGAGACCCAGGCCGCCGCCGAGGCGGAGAAGACCCGGCTGCAGGGTGAGGGCCAGGCCAACTACCGCCGCGAAATCGCCAACGGTATCGTCGACCAGATCAAGAGTCTGCAGGCCGTGGGTATGAACATCAACGACGTGAACAACGTGGTGCTGTTCAACCAGTACCTCGATGTGATGCGTTCGCTGTCCGAGTCCGGTAACGCCAAGACCGTGGTGCTGCCCGCCTCCACGCCTGGCGGCTATCAGGATCTCTACGAACAGGTCACCAAGGCCATGCTCACCGCCAACGAAACGAAGTAATCGGCCCATTTGCAACCGCATCCATCGTTAGTGAAGCCCCTCCAAGCGAGGGGCTTCACTGCGTTTCAGCTCTGATTCCATATGAATTGATATCGTTGCGACCGGTTTAGATTTCAACGAGTGCGAAAAATGACTGTATGCAGATTGTAACGAGTGCGCGAATTACTCACCTATAGATTGCGACGAGTGCATAAAGACCCTGAGTTCTAAATAGAAGTGCAACACCTTCTTAAGTTAGAAACTGAACACTTCCAACCTTAGACAAGGTGTTGCACTTCTATTTAGAACTCAGGAGATGAATTCCTTTGGCTTACTCGTGCTAATGTTGCGCTGCCGGCATTTAGTGTTGCTGCCCCCGTGGCTCCGCTGAGAGCCAGTAAAGAACGTCGATTGCTGAAACTGTTCTATTCCGATGTGGGATTGCTGACCAGCTCGTATGGCAAGAAGTCAGCACTGGGCATACTGGATGGTCAGGCTGCAATGAACATGGGCGGAGTCTACGGGAATGTCGTGGCGCAGGAACTCACCGCGCATGGATTTACCAATCTCTATTACTTCACGAAAAAGGGATTGGTGAGCTGGATTTCCTGATAGAGACCGATGACGGTGATGTGTTGGCCCTGGAGATTAAGTCGGGCAAATACTACCGTTCTCATGCAGCCCTTGACAATGCGCTGAACACTGACGGCTACGCCATTGACAGGGCGATAGTACTCGCGGAAACCAACGTATTCCAAGAGAAAGGAATCACCTATCTGCCAATGTATATGCTCTCAATGCTGATTAATGAGTAATTGCCACCTTGCCTTGCAAGCTTTCTCACTGACGGTTGCTCAGTGAGAAAAATCCGCAAAACTTACTTGCTGAGGAACTCGGGGATGGCCTCGGCCGCCGCATAGCCTTTGCGGTACATCATTTCCAGACCCTCGAAGTTCTTTTTTAGGGTGTTGAGACCATAGAGGTCTTCCGGGGCGAGAATCAGCACGTGGCCTTCTGCCTCATACTGTTTGGCCATCTCGATTTCGTCGTTATAGGTCTTGTACCGCATGCGCAGCTTTTCAGCCGCGGCGGGGTAAGAGCGTTCGAGGATACGGGCTGGAGCCAGATCCTTCTGCTGTTTGCGCACCTCGTTGCGCAGACGGGAGAGAATCAGAATCACCTTGTCGTAGCCATCATCCAATGCCTTCTGCACCGGGACTGGATCGGCGATGCCGCCGTCGAAATACGGCACACCGTCCACTACATACGGTTCGCATGCCACTGGCACAGCCGACGAGGCCTTGATGATATCGAAGTCATCGAATCGCGCACGCGACTTGTCGAAATACTTGGTCGAACCGTCTTCGGCGTTGCACGCTACCACGGTAAAGCCGGTGGGATTGGCCTCGAAAGCCGCGTAATCCACCGGGTTCTCGCCATCGTGGTTGCTCAGCGTGCCGTAGATATAGTCCAGGTTGGCAAAGTTGTGATTTTTGAAATAACTTTCCGCGCTCGCGTATTCCTTACGGAACGCGTACTTGGTATAGAAAGTGTGGTTGCGCCCATGCTGGCGGGCGATGAACGAGGTCATATTGGCTGCCCCCGCGGACACGCCGTAACACATGTCCACATCAATGCCATCTTCGAGCATGCGATCCATCACGCCGCAGCCGAAAATAGCACGAAAGCCGCCGCCTACATCAATCATTGCGGTCTTTGCCATACCAAACCCCCTATTTTGTTCAAGTAGTCATGAGCTTACGCGCGCTGTTTGGACAAAGATGTGGGCAATGGACCCACGAAATGTCTGTTTGTTTGCCTTGGCTCCCCTCAAAGAGGGTGGCCAAGGTCAGGCACTCAGCAGGTCATGCGACAGCTTGGCAATGCGCTCGGATGGGTCGGAATTGGAAATCTCCACGCGGCCAAGTGCATCCTTCGGTGCCAGCTTGCCCAATGATTCCAATACCACGCCAAGGTGACGAACCGTCCCCTCGTTGCCATCGATGATTGCGGCATGCTTGGGCAGCAGTTCACGGAAATAGTCGCGGTAGAACACGAAATGCGTGCACCCCAACACCACAGAATCAATGCGGTCCAGGTCATATCGGTCAAAGTAGTGGTGCAGCGTGCGCATCACCAGATCATGATTGCCAAGCTGACCGGACTCCACAATCTCCACCAGATCCGGGCAGGGTTCCTTGAAAATCGTGTTATCGGAGTCGAAACGCTTCATAAGCTCGGCGAATTTCCGCTCACGCAAGGTCAGGGGAGTAGCTGCCACAATCACCCGCTGTGGAATATGCTGCTGGCCGAGAGGGGCGTCCCCGCGGTCGCAAGCCACTTTCAATGCCGGCTCCATGCCGATGATTGGAATGTCATAATGCTCGCGCAAATCGTTCACCGCGGCGGAGGTAGCGGTATTGCAGGCAATGACCACGGCTTTGACACCGTGTTCAACGAATCGTTCCACGATGTCAAAACTTAAGGCCTTCACTTGCTCCGGGGTCTTGACGCCGTACGGGGCGTTGGCGGAATCGCCGAAATACAGCACGTGCTCAGCCGGCATGTCCTTGGCGATTTCTCGGGCAACGGAAATGCCTCCAAGCCCTGAATCAAAGACGCCGATGGGCGCTGATGAGCTCATGCCAGAATCCTCCTACAAGACTGTGTATCGGTACGAAATGCCCGAGGCCGGCCGTGCGGCCAGTCCCACACTGTTCACGGAAACAGTCTGTGAACAGTATTGTTTCGTTCCCTAGAGTACTCTGAAAGCCATGAGTCTTCCGCAACGAGTAACTAAGACACACGCAACCGGCAATGATTTCGTGGTGTACCTCGACAAAACCGGCGATTTCGAGCCCACTGCCGATGAGATACGGTTCCTGTGCGACCGTCATTTCGGCATTGGCGGCGATGGACTGATTCGCCTGACCAAGCCTGAGTTCGTGTCTGATCTGAGCGATGAGCAAATCATGGCTGTGCAGGCAGGTGACGCTGAATGGTTCATGGACTATCGCAATGCAGACGGGTCGTTGGCTGAGATGTGCGGCAACGGCACACGCGCCATCACTTTATTCGCCCAGCGTGAGGGCGTGGCTGACTCCACCGAGCCGTTCCGCCTTGGAACCCGAGCCGGCGTCAAGATTCTGACCCCTCGTGGCAACGTGAAGCCGTATGGTGCCAATGTGTTCCAGGTGGAAATGGGGGAGTGGAGAATCGGCGAGACCGACGCCTATGAAGTCACTATTCCCGGCAACGATGGCTCGGCACGTGGCACGTTCGTCGACATGGGCAACCCGCATGTGGTGGCGGTGATTGAAGATGCCTTCTCCACGCTGCCAGTGGTCGAGGATCTGGATTTGGTTACCAAGCCGGTGGTCAACCCAACTATCGAATCCGATCAGAACGTGGAATTCGTGCGTATTGATGATATCGACCACAACACCGCAGTGGGTGAGGCGACGATGCGTGTCAACGAACGAGGCTGCGGAGAGACCCTCTCCTGCGGTACGGGCTTGTGCGCCACAGGCATTGTGCTACGCGCCAAGACCGGCATCTCACACTGGGACATCACCGTGCGCGGCGGCACTCTGCGAGTGGACGTGACCGACGAGGACGTCAAACTCACCGGCTCGGCCACGCTGGTTGCCGATATCGATTTGCTCCGTTCCTGACCTCCCTCTGGTGAGAGAAGCGCCAGCCGTGAGGCTGATGGAGGGAGAGATACGTTGTTATTAGCCGCTTATGCGGCGAACAGTGCTGCGCCCTCGGTGACGATAATCAGCACTACAATCGCCACAATCCACAGCACGTCAACCATAAGGTCGATGTTGAGGCGGTAATACTTGTTCAACCCGGCCGGTATCTGCGGCATATCGGGAGCGATGCCGTTCTCTTCGTCAGTGACCTTGCGAGACGGCAATCCCTGCACGGCCACGGTTGCGTGGCTCAACGCCATGAACTGGATGGTGGTGGAGAACATCAGCGTCAAGCACCACGGGCATAGCGCGTGAATCACGAACAGCGACTGCGTGCTCAACCAGTATGAGTAGGCCAATGCTGCCAAGCCGCCAAACCATGTGCAAGTGGCAAACCATCGCGGCACGCGCACGCGCGTCATACCAATCACGGCAATGGTAATGAACACTGATTCGGCGGCGATGCCGAAGAACGCATTCGGATAGGAGAGCCCGCCGAATTTCACGAGTTCCGCCTGCCATGATTGAGCCACCGTGGAACAAGAGACCACGGCATTTACATCACATCCCAATGAGGACTCAGGATGGCGTGCCAGCTGCAGCGTCTCGGCCGAAAGTATGAACGAGGCTCCCAATGCCACTGCCGAAGCAATCAGCATGATGAGATAAGTCCATGTGGTGCTGTGCCTCCAGCCAGTGAGCCGGGGAATTGAGGCAGTACTGGTATCGTTACGTGCGCCGTTTGTGCTGTTCGTGTGCGTCATGGAATCCTCCGGTGTGGGTACTGCGCTCAAGATTAACCGCTGTGGTTGTCAGATAGGAAGAGAATGTTCGGTTTTGCCTGGTAGCGAATCGAGTTGCAGACATGGGAGGGGCGAAATGAGGTTACGATGGACAGTATGACTGGATACGTGATGCCTATGGAACCGCCCACAACCGGGTGGGACATCCATTGCCACACCGCCTTCTCCGACGGCACGGAGACGCCGGCTGTGTTGGCCGAGCAATCCAAGGCTGTGGGGCTTAAAGGTGTATCCATTTCCGATCATGACACTACTGCCGGTTGGCCTCAGGCCGAGGCCGCGGCACGCAAGGTAGGGCTGCCGCTACTGCGCGGCACTGAAATCACGGCCACCGATGACGGTGTTTCCGTGCATATGCTCGGATTCCAATATGATCCCACGAATCAATGCATCGTGGATCTGTTCGCGCGTACTCGCCAGGCACGATTGCGGCGTACGCAACGTATGGTGGAACTTATGTCCAAGGACCTTCCGATTTCATGGGAGTCCGTGCTCGCCCAGGTCAAGGAAGGCGGGAACACCACTATAGGACGTCCGCATATCGCCGATGCGCTGGTTGCCGCCGGGGTGTATCAAAATCGTTCTGAGGCGTTTGCCGATGCGGTCAGCGCGTCCTCCAAATATTACATTCCCACGCCGTCGCCGACCGCGCGCGAGGTGGTTGCTGCCGTGAAGGGGGCTGACGGTGTGATTCTGATTGCTCATGCCGGTGATTTGAGCCGAAACCGGAGACTGCTTTCCGATGAGCAGATTGAAGCGTTGATTGCGGAAGGGCTGGATGGCTTGGAAGTGTGGCATCGTGGCAACCTTCCCGAACAGCGCGAACGATTGCTGGGCATTTGCGCACGTTACCATTTGCTGGTCACAGGCGGATCGGACTGGCATGGTAAGGGCAAACCGAATCTGTTGGGAGAGAACCTGACCGATGAGGCCACCGTGGCCGAAATCGTCCGACGCGGCGCGCTGCCGTTATACCGATAGCACAAAGCCTCCGCTCTCGCGGAGGCTTGCTGTAAGCCCTTGAACAATCCGTATCGTCACAGAGCGCCGAAACCGACGGCGTGCTTGGTCTCGGAACCGATGATGGCATAGCCCAGTGCCTTGGCGGGCACGATGATGTGACGACCCTTATCATCGGTCAGATTGATGGTTTCGCCGTTGGCTACGGCCTGTGCGATAGCCTTGCCGACGCTGTCGGCCGATTCCTCGGTACTGAAGTTCACCGGTCGTGCCACGTTTTGGATGCCCAGTTCGATGTCCATGAATGCTCCTCGTTGGTGCCCGTCGCCGGGCGGTTGATTGTTGGCTGTTTCCAGCCATATCCGTTGGTTCTATTGTGCCGCGTAACGTCGGCATGAGATGACCGGTTACGCGCTCGGCGTGGTTTCCGGAACTCCACGTGAAGGTGTGTCGTCCTGACCGTCATGCAAGGGATTGCCCTCGTCATCGTACCCAGCCAGTCCTGCGCGAGCGTCACGCAACGCCCTTTCCTCGCGCTCAAGCAAGGGAATAACCGTGGTCTCAGCACCAGACTGCGACAGGCGATCATTGGTATCGTCATCAGCCTCGCCCTTGCCGGCATCCTCCACGTTGGCGGAAGGTGCCGACGCCGCCTGCTGATCGTTCATCTCAATGAGCTCTTTGAGCGTGATGGTTACCGCGTCGTCACCTTGCTCGGCATTGGCGGGCTGCGGCTTGGTTGAGCCAGTGCCGGTCACCGGACTGCCGGCGGTTTGATCGTTATCCTCAGCGGCGGCAGGCACAGCCGGGGTCATGTCTGCTTCTCCCACGGCAACGACCTCGGCTGAGCCGGTACGATCCGGATCGGGGGTTTCGTCGGACGGTTCCGTGGTCTCGTTGGTAGTATCGTCAGCCTCGGCGTAGCGGCGGTCATCCTCTCGCAGCAAAGTGCCGACGGTAATGGTGGATGGGGAAGCGGACTTGGCGGTTGCGCCAGCGGCCGGAGCGGCCGTAGACGGCGTAGTATCACGGCTGATAACGCCCAGCTGATGAGCGAGACGCTCAACCTGAGCCTTAAACTGCATGATGCGATTATTATCCGCACGATTCAATGCTTGGATAAAGTCGCCGACCTGCTCCATCTGCAACCATAGGTTGGCGCGCAGCATGATCAGGTCATCAAGGCGGGAGCCCATCATGCGGCCGTATGCGGAAAGCACCGCATTGCGGTGGGATTCGTCAAGTTTGCCGAAAATCCAGGCAAGATCGCGCGCAGGATCATTGACCTGCATATCCTGCCAATTGGTCACGGCCGTAATAGCCGAACCCGAGAACAGGAAGTCGCCGTCTGAGAAGCCGCCATGCACCATGCATGTGGAGAACGACCATAATCCCTCGGTCTCTATGATTCGCGCCCAACTATTGGTGATTTCCTGCGGCACATGTCCTGCCGAGCGCAGACGCTTAATCCAGGCGGTCAGTTGCGAACGAATCTGGCCAGTGGTGAACACCGGATATTTGGCGGCCGAGAGAAATGCCGTTGGCAGGCGATGAATAGCACCCAATGCAGTGCCGACCGAAGCGCAGTCATCAAGAGTAAGCAGGTCAAGCGAGCGCGCCTGTCCCTCGCGGTGAACCGCAATCATCACTGCAGTTTCCCCTGTCGGGCCGGGCTTACGGGCGCTCTGAGCCTCGGGCTGATCAGCGGACTGCGTGGTCGTCGTCTGCCCGATCTGAGGCTCGTCGCCGGGAGTGAATGCAATGACATGATCCAAATCGAATCCAAGGCCACCCGGCTCGCGGGCCAAGGCAAGCGTCTGAGCCGCTTGCACACGCCGTGTCAGACGAGCGCGTCCCTCTTTGGTGTCAGTGGCATATACGTCATACAGTTTGCCTGAAGCATCCTGCACCACTGCCTGATCGATGCCCTTGCCCTCATCGGTTGCGCTGGGCTGCGTGCTTCCGCGCACGCCCGCGATGGCCAGATTCGGCAGGACAGCCGAGGTAAGCGCTGCCAGCATATAGTTGCTACGTTTCATCACTCTTCCACACTAATACATGTCCGGCTCTTCATGACGTAGTTTTCGCACTGGTTTTCGGTTTCGTGCCACAATGGAGGTCATGGAACAAGCGCAGCAGATTCTTGAAGGGCTCGATGAGCAGCAGCGCCGGGCGGCGACTACGCTGAATGGCCCGGTGCGCATCATCGCCGGTGCAGGCGCAGGCAAGACCCGTACCGTTACGCGACGCATCGCCTATGCCTGCGCGACGGGAGCATGGAAGCCCGAGCGGGCGCTTGCCGTTACGTTTTCGGTGAAAGCCGCTGCCGAAATGCGTGCTCGACTTGAGCAGCTGGGGCTGCAAGGCGGTACATCCGGTGTTACCGCCGCTACTTTTCACTCTGCGGCATTGCGCCAGCTCAACAGTGTGTGGGCCGACGTCTGTGAAGCGCCATTCCCGCATCTCATCGAAAATCAGCGTGACACCGTATCTCGTGCCATCACTCGTGCTACCGCTGTACGAGATATTGATGCACTGACCGTGCGCGATGTACTGGCTGAAATCAATTGGGCCAAAATTTCTCTGGTACCCATCGATGATTACGCGCGTATCAGCGTAGAGGCCAATCGTCAGCCGCCCGCAGGGTTCGATGCCGCTCGATTCGCCGCTATCTATGATGCGTATGAGCAAGAGAAAACATCGCAAGGAGAAATCGATTTTGACGACATCCTGCTGCTGGTATGCCACATCATGGATGATTTTCCCGAAGCGGCGGCGCAGATTCGTTCCTCCATCGGCTGGCTCACCGTTGATGAGTATCAGGATGTTTCTCCGCTGCAGCATCGTTTGCTGAACTTATGGCTTGGGGGAGGCGGGCCGAATGGCAAGGCTGCTATGAACCGCAATGTATGTGTGGTCGGCGACCCTGCACAGACCATCTACTCGTTCGCGGGTGCATCCAGCTGGCATCTGTTGCAGTTCGCCGATGAGTTCGGCCCTCTGTCTGCAGACATCAACCTCAACACCGACTACCGTTCGACTCCTGAAGTGGTGGGTCTCGCCAATCGGGTGCTTGCCGCGGCCCCCAATCGCGAGGATTATTTGAAGCTGGTTTCCGCCAGGGAGAAGGGGGTACGCATCAGCCGAACGGCCTATGACACCGATGACCTGGAAGCACAAGGTGTGGCGGCTCGCATCGCACGACTTGTTGCGCAGGGTGCGAAGCCCTCCGATTGCGCGATTCTGACGCGCATCAACGCGCAGCAGCCGGTTTTCGGTGCGGCATTGCGCGCGGCAAGGCTGAAATTCCGCGTGCGTAAGGATTCCGGATGGCAGTCTTCGTCGCTCGCGGATGATGCCACGACACGCAAGGCCCTGTTGGAAGCCATGGGATTGGACGCCACAGGCAGCCAGCAGAGCACCGACCCCGGCGTCATGATTTCCACCATCCATGCGGCCAAAGGTCTGGAATTCAAACACGTCTTTCTGGTCGGCTGCTCCGAAGGGCTATTGCCGTACGGGTCACCGGAACCGGGGGAGACGTTGGAAGAGGAGCGACGGCTTATGTACGTGGGCGTCACACGAGCCGAGGACTCGCTGCATCTGTCATATGCGCGGACCAAGGATGGGTATGGGGCGCAGCAGCGCCGCCCTTCCCGCTTCTTGTGAACATTGCTTCAAGCAGCTTTTCTTCGGCTCGCTCGGTGTAAATAATGTGCCCTAAGCGATGGCGATGCCGTCACTCGTTCGGCTGTTGAGGATTGTCGGGCTGGTCCTGGGTATCCGGGCCGTCGTTGCCATCTTCGCCGAGCAGTTTGGACAGTTCGGCATCCCAGTCGATGTTGTCGGTCTTGCCATCCGCTGCAGGGTGCGAAGTAGAGCTACCGGCATTGACGGAGGATTGAGACGAATCACTCGATTCGGTCGCAACGCCATCCGCGGGCTTGTCACCAGGCAAGGCCGGCAGCAAATCCGGGTGCGACCATTTGGCATCACGTCCGTCCGGCCCCTCGGCCACCGTGATCATCTCCCACAGGCCGGCGGCTTCACGCATGCGCTTAGGGCGTAGTTGCAGGCCGAGCAGGCTCTCGAAAGTGCGTTCCGCTGGGCCTCCCATTGCACGCTCGCGGCGCATCATTTCGCGCAGCTGCTCGATATGCGGAAGGTGAGCCATGCCGGCACGCCACACCACGCAATCCACCCAGCCTTCAACCATGGCCAGCAATGATTCCAACGATGCCAGCGCTTCACGCTGTTCAGGCGTATCGGGGATGCCTACTTTGGTGAGATTCACCGCTCCGGAAATCGATTCAGGATCCATGGAAGTGGCATCGCGCAGTTGTTCTTCCATGGCATCCAAATCAATGGAGATGCCACGCGCATACTTGCCGATGAGTGCTTCAAACCGGGGCATCAGCCAAGGAACCGAAGCATAGAGGCGGGCATGGGCCATTTCCTGCAGCGCAAGGAAAGACAGCACCTCGGACTCGGGAATCTTTTCGTTGGAGTCGAATCCGGCGAATGCTTCCTCGAATGCGGCGGTGTCTGCGGCGTTTGCGTCATCCGAGGACTCGACGGTTGTGCTGGTTTCGCTCGAATCGGAATTGTCAATCGTGCCAGCACTGGTTGCGGCCGAAGTGAAGCCAATGGGATTGGTTGTTTCACTTGTCTCGTCAGTGGCTTCCGCAGGTGCCTCGCCATTCAGCGATTTGGCGTATTCGGTGGCGTTCTGGGCTATCAGGCCACCGGCAGGGTTCTTCAGCAGAGAGATGCCCTGATCGAAGCTGCCATGCACTTCATGGCTCAGATTGCCAGCCGCATGACCCAGCTGCATGGCAAAGGACGTGTTGCCCAGCAATTTCATGAGTTGGCCGGGATCCTTCATGCCGTCAGGAATCGGAATCGGCACTGGGCCTGCGAACATGCCGGCCACTTCGCCGTTGCCAAGCATGCCGCCGAGGCGCTCGGAAATCACCGAGGCCAAAGCGTCGTTCATCGACTCGGCCACGGGAGCGGCGAATTTGGCCCATTGGTCGATGGTGCCTTCCACCCATCCGGCGCGGGTGAGCACATCGGGCTCTCCGGGAGCGGGATCGAACTCGCATGCCGTGTCCAGCCACAGATTCGCCTCGCTCATAGCACGTCGAGCGGCTTCACCGTCCACTGCGGACACGCTGGGCTGAGAGCCGGAAGCGTTGGCCTGCTGCAATGCGATTGATTTGGCGAGCTTGACGTTGATCGGTCCCTCTTCGACCGTGCGCTGCATATCGCCCATGGTGTTCAGGCCGCCGGCACTGAACGCTGCCATCATCTGCTGGACTTCCGCAGGATCTGGCAGACGGCTCGGATCCTGGCTCATCATCTGCGCGCGAATCTCCTCTGGCAGCTGGCCGATCTGTTGCCAAGCCATTTCTCCCTGAATCGGGCCGAAGCACTTGATCAGCCATTCGTGAATCGCGTTGTCGTCCATGCGTATCCTTCTTTGCCGCGGTGTGTTATCCCAAGTGTAGGTTGTGCCCGCGCCCGTTCGCTGGAGGCCGAGGAATATGTGTGTTGTGTGTTCATTTCGGTCACTCGCATACACTGTTGCATATGTCTGTACGTCACACGAATCGGCAATCCGGGTCTTTGGCCGCTATGGAAGCCCATCCAGAACACGATGATTCGGCCGCGTCATCTTCCAACTCATCCAAGGAAACCGGACAATCGCGTTTTTCGCGCGCCGCGCAGAGGGTGAGGCGATACCTGGCGGCTCGTTCTCCGCGTCATTTCATCGGCGCGTTTGCCGTATTGCTCGGTGTGGTGATACTACTGCTGCCCAGCCCGTATGTCATCGAGGGGCCGGGGCCGACCCAGAATGTGCTCGGTAGCGTCGAGGACGGCGCAGTCATTGATGTATCCGGCAAAGGCGTTTCCACGTACCAAGATTCCGGCTCATTGCTGTTGACCACGGTCAACGCTTCCGGCGTGCCCGGCTACACGATTATCAATGCACAGGCCGTGTGGGCATGGGCGAACCCGAAGATGGAGATCATGCCAAGGGAAGCGACGGTGCCAGTGGGGCAGACGGCCGACGAATATCAGAAGACGGTCGACAAGGACATGGCCGGTTCCCAGTCCTCGGCCAGCGAAGTGGGATTGGCGTATGCCAAAGCACACGCCGATGAGTTGGGCATTGATGCCGCATCGCTCGCCCATGCCAAGGTGACGATGCATGTGGATAGCATCGGCGGGCCGTCCGCCGGCATGATGTACACGCTGGGCCTTATCGACAAGCTGACTCCCGAGAGTGAAAGTGGCGGCAAGACCATCGCCGGCACGGGCACTATCGACAAGAAGGGCAATGTCGGCAAAATCGGCGGCATTCAGCTGAAGATGGTTGGAGCCAAACGCGACGGTGCCACATGGTTCTTGGCTCCTGCGGATAATTGCAGCGCGGTGGCAGGCCATGTGCCCGACGGGCTGCGCGATGTCAAGGTCGCCACCTTGGACGAGGCCTATCGGGCACTGGTGGCCATCGGTAAAGGACAGGCCGACGACTTGCCGCATTGCACGGCGTGAGCGCTTGGAATTTTGCGGTGAAACGGTCACAAAGCGAGATTTTTGGTCGCGTTAACGTATTTGTTCGCCATGACTTGCTAATGTAGCCCCTGTGAATCAAACGGCATCGCAGAACGCTGAAGAATTTGGTTTCAAGCCCGGCGACATCGTCCAGGAGTGGCTCTGGGACGACGACGTGGACGACTCCGTACGCGCCAAGATCGAGGAGCTCACGGGTGAGGAGCTTGTAGACGAGGATTATGACTCCGCCGTGGATGGTGTCATTCTGTGGTGGCGCGATGGCGACGACGAGGACGAACTGTCCGATACCATCGTCGATGCCTACGCGGTGCTCGGCAATGACGGCCCATTGTGGGTGTTGACGCCGAAGCCCGGTCGTCCGGGAGCCGCCAGCTCTTCCACCGTGCAGTCCGCCGCCCAGACCGCAGGCATGAACGCCGCCACTCCGCTGACTGTCAGCCCGGACTGGAATGGTATCCGTCTGCGCGCTTTCGGCAAGGGCCGCTGAATCGGAACGACGGGCGGAAGCCATGGCCTTGGCGAAAGGTCATGATTGCGGCGTCCGGCGTGTGCAAGTGACGGCTGTGCCGTCCTTACGCTATTGTTGATACTCGCGGGCAATTAGCTCAGTTGGTTAGAGCGCCACCTTTACACGGTGGATGTCAGGGGTTCGAGTCCCTTATTGCCCACTTTCACTGCGCTTTCGAAATGAGGCCGACCAGTGTCGAGAAGGCCAAAAACTGTGAATTTCCGCCTAAATACACGCGCGCGTCGCAACAATCACGTACAGTTGTGGACAGATTTGTTTATCCAGCAGGAGGTCGATTAGCCGATGGCGCAGGAACTTCGCGAAGGGGACGGCAAGGCAGGCATTGCACGCGCAGGCAAGCGTAAGTGGGGATATGATCCCGCTCAGGTCGACGCTTTTCTAGAGCGGGCCCACGCTTTGTACGACAGTGAGGGAATCAGACTTACCCAGCGTGATATTCAGTCGGTGTCGTTCGACCTGACCAAGGACGGCTATGTGATTGCTCAGGTCGACGCAGCGCTTAATCGTCTCGAGCGTGCGGTGGTCGACAAGCAGACCGCATGGGAGATCGCCCAGCATGGTCGTGTGACGTGGAAGGCACAGACTGAGAACCTGTACCAGCAGATTCTCGAGCATGTGGAACGTGAGCAGGGCGAGCGCTTCAAGCCCGGTGAGGCCAAGCAGCCGTCGTATGACAAGAAGCAGGTCGACCGTCTTACCGATCAGATTGTGGATAAAGTCGCTGCATCCCTCGGCGTCGACGGTGTCACCGAAGACGATGTCCGTGACTTGGCTGATCTCAACGCCGTTTCGGTGAGCAATGTCATCTTCACCCAGCGCAAGGGCAAGAAGGGCTATGACGAGCGTCAGGTCGACTATTTCCTAAACGCGTGCGTCCAGTTGCTCAGCCGTATTGAGTCCTACGCTCGAGTCGGTGGCGCTTCCGCCAACGAGCTAGCCGCTGCTGCGGCCCCGGCTCCCGCAGCAGCGGTGGCAGCCCCGGCGGAAGCCGTTTCGCCGTTGTTCGCTGCCAATGCACAGCGCCCGGCTGCTGACGCACGTTTCGCACCTCAGGCCGCCGCCTCTGATGATGCGTTCGATGCTTTGCATCAGGCCGAACAGAATCTGTTTGTGGCTCGTCCTGCAGCTGAGCAGGCCGATAACGCGTCTGCTCCAGCGGCATATCAGCCGGCGTCATACGCACCTGCTTCGTCCGCAGCACCGCAGCCTGTGGCCTCCGATGCACCGTCGTTCGGAGCAAAATCTGCCCCCGCGGCCCCGTCTACTCCGGCGGTTCCTGCGGTTCCTGTGGCTCCGGCAGCTCCGGTGACCCCGGTAGCTCCTGCGGTCCCTCCGACGGCTGAGAGCGATTCCTCGCTGGCCGCCTTGGCCCATATGGCGCAAGCCTCACAGGATATCCCTGCGGTGAGCGTGCCGTCTTTTGAACCCAAGATGCCGAGTCTGGGCACGCCGGAAGAACTGAAATTGAACGATATGCCGGCTCCTGTTACTCCGGCTGCCGCACCGGTTACTGCCGCATCCGCCGCTCCTGCAGCGCCGAGCGAAGCCCCTGCAACACCGGAGCCGCCGCACGCGCAGACGCGTCATCAGCCTGCGCCTGAGACCATGCCGGTCTCCTTTGCGCCGGCCAACAAGCCGGTGCGCACCACCGGATCCGTTCCGATTCCGGTTGCCGACCATTCTGATGATGTGCCGGCCGAGCCCGTGAGCACACCGAAGCCGGCAGCCCAGCCCAGCAAGGATGCCGAGACAAAGCGTCCGGAACAGATTTCCGACATGCCGTTCCCCTCGCTGTTCCCAACCAGCGATGATTTCAATTCAAGCATCCCGGATCTGTCTTTCCCGACGCTGGATCATGATGATACGAAGAAGGAACAGTGAGCGTAGTCTCCAACTCCACCGTCGTAATTCTTGGATCTACCGGATCCATCGGCACACAAGGCCTTGATGTCATTGCACGCCATCCTGAGCGTTTCACTGTCACGGGTTTGGCCGCCGGCGGCGCTCATATCGAATTGCTGGCTCGTCAGGCCGCACAATTCCGTGTACCGGAAGTTGCGGTATTCGACAGCACCAAGATTCCGGCACTGAAGGAGGCGCTGCAACAGGCCGGTGCCCGCGACACCCGCGTGACCGGCGGGCCGGATGCCGTAATCGCATTGGCCGGTTCCGGCGCGAACGTCGTATTGAACGGCATCACCGGTTCTATTGGCCTTGAGCCGTCCATTGCCGCGCTGAAAGCCGATTCGCAGCTTGCCCTGGCCAATAAGGAATCAGTGGTTGCCGGCGGTCATCTGCTGTTCAGCGCGCAAGTGCGCGACGATCAGATCAATCCGGTTGACTCCGAACATTCCGCCATCTGGCAGTCGTTGCGTTCCGGCACCCATGCCGAGGTCTCCAAGTTGGTGGTTACAGCCTCCGGTGGTCCGTTCCGAGGCTGGAAACGTGCTGATATGGCGAATATCACGCCTGAGCAGGCGTTGCATCATCCGACGTGGAACATGGGTCCGGTTGTGACCATCAACTCCTCGACCCTGATGAACAAGGGACTCGAGGTTATTGAGGCTTCCCGACTGTTCGATGTGCCGCCGGACCGTATTGACGTAACGGTGCACCCGCAATCCATTGTCCATTCCATGGTCGAATTCGTGGATGGCGCCACTATCTGCCAGTCTTCGCCGCCGGACATGCGCCTGCCCATCGCGCTCGGCTTGTCCGCGCCTGACCGCATGGACAATGTGGCTGCCGCATGTGACTGGACACAGGCTGCAACCTGGACGTTCGAGCCGCTGGATAATGAGGCGTTCCCCGCCGTCCAGCTCGCCCGCCATTGCCTGGGTGCATCCGAAAAGCATACGGCCGTGCTCAACGCGGCCAATGAGCAGGCCGTGCACGCCTTCCTCGACCATCGTCTGCCGTACCTTGGCATCGTGGACACGGTGAAGGCCGTGCTCGACCAGATGGATGCCGAACTGCGTGGCAACCCGCTGTTCACGGACGTGGAGGAAATGGGACAGATTGAGCTTGAAGCTCGTCACCGTGCCGATGATTTGATAAACAAACAATGATGAATACCTTGAATACGGAAAAATCCGCCGAAAAACCGTTCCGCAAAACCGGTAATCCGGTCGAATTGACCAGCGAATCGCCGCTGCACCCGCGTCGCAAGTCTCACCGCATCATGGTCGGCTCGGTGCCGGTCGGTGGGGGAGCCCCCATCTCCGTGCAGTCGATGACCAACACGCTTACGGCCAATGTTCCTGCCACATTGCAGCAGATTGCCGAGCTGACCGCAGCTGGTTGCGATATCGTGCGCGTGGCTGTGCCGAGTCAGGACGATGCCGACGCATTGCCGGAGATCTGCAGGAAGTCGCCGGTGCCGATCATCGCGGATATTCACTTCCAGTCCAAGTACGTGTTCCAGGCCATCGATGCCGGCTGCGCAGCCGTACGCGTGAACCCCGGCAACATCCGTAAATTCAATGAAGTCGGCCCCTCGATCTGCAAAGCAGCCACTGATGCCGGCATCTCTCTGCGTATCGGTGTGAACGCCGGCTCGTTGGACAAGGAACTCTACGCCAAATACGGCGGCCCCACTCCTGAAGCATTGGTGGCCTCCGCATTGAAGGAAGCTCACATGTTCGAGGACGTCGGCTTCCATGATTTCAAGATTTCCGTCAAGCACCATGACGTGATCACCATGGTCGAAACCTATCGTCTGCTTGCCTCCAAGGGTGACTGGCCGCTGCACCTCGGCGTCACCGAAGCCGGTCCGGCCTGGCAAGGCACCATCAAATCCTGCCTGGCGTTCGGCGCACTACTCGCCGAAGGCATCGGAGATACGATTCGCGTCTCGCTGTCCGCCCCGCCGGTCGAAGAGGTCAAGGTGGGCTGCAAGCTCCTTGAATACATGGGATTGCGCCCGCGCAAGTTCGACATCATCTCCTGCCCGAGCTGCGGACGAGCCCAGGTGGATGTGATTCAGCTTGCCTCGGCCGTGACCGAGGGGCTGAAGGACGTGACCGCGCCGATTCGCGTGGCCGTTATGGGTTGCATCGTCAACGGCCCCGGCGAAGCCCGCGAGGCCGACCTCGGCGTGGCTTCCGGCAACGGCAAGGGACAGATCTTCATCAAGGGCAAGGTCATCGAGACCGTGCCCGAAGACCAGATCGTAGACACGTTGCTTACCAAGGCGCAGGAAATCGCCGCCCAAATGGAGGCCGATGGCCTGGTTCCCGTCAACGCCACCGGTCCGGTGGTGGTTCCCATTCAGCATCCCAATCGCTGAATGCGCCCCACGGCATAATTACCGTGGAACGGCTACAATAACCTTTCGTGCCACAAGAAGAGCAGCGTCTGACCGTGAAGGCCAAGCCGTGGACCAGCCTCCACCGGCTCATGGTCAGTCTGCCCATCTTCATCATGCTGATGGGCGTGCTGGTCTCTATCTCCAATCTCACTACCGTGCCATGGAATATCGAGCCCACCGGCCAATCCATGGCCACGCTTACCGATGATACGGACGTCACTTTTGCCAATCCGACCGGCGAAGCATTGCCCAGTAAAGGCACCTATCAGGTCAGTGAACGGTATATCACCCTGAATATGACCAGCGACGGCAACCTGACTCAAGAGACCGGAGTGCGCGGCAAGGCCAACAAGAACGGCGTGCAGACCATCAAGGTGCTTATTCGCGAGCCGCAGGGAGCTGCCGGCAAACGACCGGGTGTGGTGTTCATGCACGGTGCCGGTTACGGCACTTGTGATAACTCATTTGGCGATGTGGCCTCCGACATGGCTTCAGCCGGTTTTGTGACCGCAGTACTCGATAAACCAGTTTGGAACACCACCGACGTCAACCGCGACTACATGGCCTCCGCCAAAGCCTATGATCAGGTGATTGCATATTTGCGGCAGCTTGAGAACGTCGACAATGCCAAGGTCGGCATTTACGCCACGTCCGAATCCACTTGGATATCCTCATACCTGCTGCAGGATGACCCGGATGTCGCTTTCCAGATTCTCTTGAGTCCGATGGTATTCAGCCCACGCCAGTCGTTGGGCTTCTTCGTCACCCAGGACTTTACGCTTGCCGGTGCGAATGATGGCTATCAGTCCATTGTCCAGCGTGTGTTCAGCGCGGACACCGATTTGTTCTCGCTGACGAATTTCGATCTTGATACGCTCAAACCTGCCGCCTACGCCGTTCCCACTTTTGTGGCCTATGGGTCGAAGGATGTGATGACCGCACAGGTCGATGGTGTGCGCGCGATTCTGCACAACGCGCACCAGGCCAACAACTGGGATGTGACCGTACGCAGTTATCCCGTGGCCAACCACGTGCTCCGCTTGGGGGACGAGTCGGAGGCCGGAACTCCATTCGCGGATGCCTATGTGAATGACCTGATCGACTGGGCGGTAGGTACCACGGCAGGCTATACGCAAACCAGTGAACGCGTGGCCGGCGCTGGCCTGTACCAGTCGATTGGGTTGCCGGGAGCGTTGAAAGCCCGTCGGGTGGGAACCATATACGGCGTGATCGTGCATGTCGCCGTTGTGCTGCTGCTTATGGCCTCAACGATATTGGGATTGGTAGCGCTTGGCCGCAAGATCGCGTTGAACGCACAGTGGCGGCGCAATCGGAGGGAGGCAAAGCGGGCTGGCATGCTCCTGCCTGCCAAGCCCGTGGTATTGGGTTTCGCCCATGGTTTCGGCGGATCGTTGCTGACGCTTACCCTTACCACGCTGGCCGCGATGCTGATCTTCTTTGCCGGACTAGGCCAAGTGATTATGGGCGTGGTCAAACTTGCCTGGGGTGGCGCGCCCACGGAAACGCCCGGGGTGATGTATTGGAGCTGGCCGGTGATCCAAGTGGTGTCTGTGCTGGTGGTCTGGGCATGGTCTCGCGTGTTCATGAGGCTTATAGAGGTGGCCTGGCATCGTGGCCTTATCCAGTTGCCGCCCAGGCGCGAGGCGGTTCGTAATATCGTCACCGGTGCCGAACCGGTGCTCGCCTCCACTCGACTTGGCCGCGTACTGTTCTGGCTGGTGGCGTTCACTATGCTGAACGTGTTGTTGTTCTTCGCGTTCTGGGGTCTGTTCGTTTACTGACATATGGCGCAAACGTTGCGAAAGGAGGGATGATGCCGCTGTACCGAGATGAAGGCGTGGTGTTGAGAACCGCCAAACTTGGTGAGGCCGATCGCATCATCACCCTGCTGACGCGCGAGCATGGCAAGATTCGAGCCGTGGCCAAAGGCGTACGACGTACTAAATCACGGTTCGGGGCACGCCTTGAACCGTTCATGCGCGTGGATCTGCTTATTGCTGAGGGCCGTTCGCTGGACGTCGTTTCACAAGCTGAATCCGTCGCTTCGTATGGTGCCGCAATAGCTGCCGATTATGCGGCGTACGAGGCTGCCAACGTCATTGTGGAGACCATTGATAAGCTCGTCAGCACCGAGCATGAGCAATTGCCGAACCAGTATCGGCTGCTTATCGGTGCATTGAATGCGCTCGCCAAACATGCTCATGCATCGCAGACCATCAGCGAGTCCTACGTGATGAGGGCCCTGGCGCTGGCCGGCTGGACGCCGCGTCTCGCCACTTGCGTGGTGTGCGGCAAGCCCGAGCGCCGTTACTTCTCCATCGCGTCAGGCGGTGTGATGTGCGAGGCCGACCACACCACCGATGCCCGACGTATCGCGCCGCTTGTATTGAGTCAGCTTGATGCCCTGATTCGAGGCGACTGGTCGGTGCTTGATAACGCGCCATTGGAGCGTATTGTGCAAGAGTTGGTTGAAGATTGGGGGGAGTATTACCTCGAACGGCCGATTCGTTCGCTGCGCTTGATAGATTCATGAGTATGGCTTTTGAGAACGTTGATTACACGTCGTTGGACATCCCCGCAGCTCCGTTCAGCGACCCCTCCCGTATCCCTGATTTCCCCAAAAACAAAGTGCCCCGGCATGTGGGTGTGATTATGGACGGCAATGGCCGTTGGGCCAAGCAGCGCGGCATGATCCGCACCAATGGCCATCAAGCGGCTGAGCCGGTGGTGTTCGACACCATTGCCGGTGCCATAGAGGCCGGTGTGCGCTATCTAAGCCTGTATACGTTCTCCACTGAAAACTGGAAACGATCGCCGCAAGAGGTGCGTTTCCTGATGGGCTTCTCCCGCGAGATTATCCATCGCCGAGTGGCGCAGATGGATGAATGGGGCGTGCGTGTGCGCTGGTCGGGCCGCCGTCCGAAGCTGTGGAAGTCGGTGATTGACGAGCTTGAAGTGGCAATGGAACGCACCAAGAACAACAAGGTCATCGATGTGGTGTTCTGCATCAACTATGGTGGTCGTGCCGAGATTGCCGATGCCTGTGCAGCCATTGCACGAGAGGTGCGTGACGGCCGAATTTCCGGAGACCGCGTCACCGAGAAGATGGTTGCCGATCATCTCTATAATCCGGATATCCCTGATTGCGACTTGGTGATTCGCACTTCCGGCGAGCAGCGTACCTCCAACTTCCTGCCGTGGCAGGCCGCGTACGCCGAGCTGGACTTTGTACCTGAACTGTTCCCCGACTGCGGCCGTGAGGTGCTCTGGCGCGCCATTGATAACTACATTCACCGCGATCGTCGATTTGGCGGCGTGAAGTAAAGAACAGCCCTGTGGGCTGTTCGTTCACGCCGCCGAGCCGGGCGCGGTAGTGTGCGGCTCGGTGTGTTGAGTCCGGCGAAGCCGGTCCTTAATTGCTGGGGCGTGAAGTAAGGAACGAGCTACTCGCTGATATCCGCGTCGGCTCCATTGCCGAGCAGCAGCCATTCGACCAGTGAAATCAGCCCTAGCAGTATTGCGGTTTCGGCGATCACCACTACAGTGGCGGAGAAGATCAACGGAGTACGGAACGAATTGAACGCAGCTTGCAGCCAAATGCCCAGGCCGTTCATTGCGCCCAGATATTCGGCGGTGGCCGCCGTTCCGAAAATGTAGGCGGCCGAGATGCGAATGCCGCCAAAGATCTGGCGTGCGGCTACACGCAGCTTAACGTGCCAGAGTGCCCATGCACGTGTGGCTCCGCAGGTCAGTGCCACGTCTTCGTAAAATTGCGGCACGGCGGTCAGTCCACGGGCTGTCTGCACGGCGATGGGAAATACGCCGAACACGGCGACAATAACGATTTTGCCCAGTGGCTCGAATCCGAACCAAATCATGAACAACGGAGCCACAGTAATCAATGGAATGGTCTGTGCGGCCACCAGCAGCGGATAGAACGCACGGTGCAGGGTTTTGGATAGGTACAGCCCGATGCCAATGAGCACGCCCGCTACGATGGCGATGGCAAATCCAGTGAGAGCCTCATATGTGGTGATGGCGGCGGCATCCATCAAATCCGGCCAAGTGCGCACCATGGAGGCGATGATCTGGGTGGGGGAAGCAAGTACACGTTCCGAGACATGTCCCGCGCGTACGGCCGCCTCCCACACCACCAGCAAAAGACCGATGGTAATGGCCGGTGGCGCTATACGCACCAACCACGACTTGAGATTGTTCATCATTTGCCTTCGAAAAATATAAATGGCTCCCCTCAAGAATGAGGGGAGCCGGCCTCCCTACAGTCGCTCAGTCCACGTAGTCGTTAGTGGCGAGTTCCTTGGCCTGCGGAGCCTGCTTGGGGTTCTTGCCGTCCTTGTCCTGGTAGGTGCCGGCCTTGTACTGGAAGTCAAGGTAAGGCTGGGCGTCATCGAAGTTCACGGTGCCGGGCAGCGACTTGGCATCATCGGTGGTCCAGTAGCCGTTCTTGACGATCTCTTCCATCGAGGTACGGGTCAGCTTGGAATCCAGCTGGGCTTCCTTGGCCTGCGCCACGAGAATATCGGCGGCCTTGTCCGGGTTGGACAGGGCGTAGTCGTAGCCCTTCTTGGTGGCGGAGAGGAACTTTTTCAATGCGTCGGCGTTGGCGGAATCCTTAAGCCAAGAGCCCTTGACCGCAAAGCCGAGCTGGTCCGGGTTGCCGGGAACGCCCCAATCGGAGGCAACGAAGCAGTTGAGCGCCGGGCCGTTCAGCTCGCTTTCCACACCCTCCCAAGTCACGTAGAAGCCGCCGAAGTCACCCTTGCCGCTAGTAAGGGTCTCGAAGGTGTTCGTGCCGGCGGTGGCGGTCTTGAATTCGCCGGTGCCGCCTGCATCCTTAATCATCTCACGCACTACGGCGTTCTGCTCTGCCGAGCCGAAGCTCACGAAGGTTTTGCCGGACAGGTCTGCCGGCGTCTTGATGTCGGTACGGGAGGTCAATGCGCACCAGCGGGCCACGGGCTTTTGCGTCAGATCAAAGACGAATTTCAGATCGGAGCCTTGCGAGTTGAATGCGGCCACATTGCTCAGCGTGGTGAAACCGACGTTTGCCACACCGTTCTCCACACTGGTTTCCGCGCCGGCCTGAGCGGTCGGCAGAATCTTCACGTTGACTCCTGCGTCCTTGAAGTAGCCGAGCTTCTGGGCCACGTACAGGCCGATATGGTTCGTGTTCGGCGTCCAATCAAGCATGAACGAAACGGTGGGTGTACTGGAATTGCTGGAATCGGCGGTGTTGGCGTTGCCGCATGCCGCAACGGACAGGCCGAGCGTGGCGGCTCCCAACATGGCCACCATCCTGACCAGACCCTTCTTGACTTCAATCCTCATCTTCATGTCACCTTGCCTTCTGCGCATAATGCGCTCAAGGTCTGATGCATCGTAAAGCGGAAAGGTGAGGAGCCCGCGCGAAACATCAAACCGTACGCCACGCGCATAAGCGAGGGCGTGTATTCCAAATGATATCGGCACGGTTGCTGCCACCAACCGCGCGAACGACTCACCAGTATAGCCGTATGGCTGGAAGCGCAAGCATGCTGCTTTGGTCTCGAACCGTGGCAAGGGTCGGGGTTGCCACGCTCTATCGTAGGGAGATATGAGCGTGCATTTCTCCTCCCGAGTGGATATTTCCGATCCGAATCCGATTGCGGCCGCCGAGGCTGCGGCCAGGGCAAACGGTACTGCGCTGGGCAAGCTCAATGATTCCAATCCGACGCGGCATGGACTGGCTCCCGCACTGGTACCGAGCGTATATACGGCCGATCCGCGCGGATCGTACGCGGTTCGTGAAGCTCTGGCTGCATTCCTGAACGAAGCCAATGCGGACCGCTCCCAGATGAACGCATCAGCGAATACCGCCAGCAGGGGCGTGAAGCCGGAGCAATTGTATGTGTTGAGTTCTACATCCGAGGCATACTCATGGCTGATCAAACTGTTATGTGATGCCGGAGATGCAGTGTTGGCCCCCAAGCCGGGATACCCGCTGATCGAGTCGATCGCCCGGCTTGAATGCGTGGATACCGTTGAATACCAGTTGCGGTTCGACGGCTCTTGGTTCATTGACGTGGCCGAGCTGGAGCAATTGCTTGACGGACTGAGCGGCGCTCGTATTCGTGCATTGGTACTGATTAATCCGAATAATCCGACCGGATCCTATGTCAAGCCGGCCGAGCGGGAACGTATCGTGACGATGTGCCGGGAGCGAGGCATCGCCCTTATTGCCGATGAAGTGTTCTTTGATTATGCCCTTGAGCCATTTGCCGGCAACGCGCGTTTGGCCGGAGAGCAGGGTGTGCTTACTTTTGCGCTTGACGGGTTCTCCAAAATGCTGGCGGCGCCTCATGCCAAAGTCGGGTGGATTCAGGTGTCCGGGCCGGCCGAGGATGTTGCGCAAGCCCAGCGCCGACTTGATGTCATAGCCGACGATTACCTGCCGATGAGTGACATCATCGCACAGCGGATTCCGGCGCTGTTGGAGGCCGCGACTGAGCAAACCGCGCGTGTGGAGGAACGAGTGCGCGGCAATCTCGCGACTTTGCACGAGCTGCTGGATGCGGACCCGAATGGGTTGGTCAGCGTGCTGCGAGCCGAGGGCGGCTGGAACGTGCTGCTGCGCGTGCCGTCCGTGATTGACGAGAACGAGATGGTGCTGAAGCTCATCGCCGAGCATGGCTTGACCGGACAGCCTGGATATTTCTTTGATATGACCTCCAACGGCTATTTGGCGGTTTCGCTGCTGCCTGAGCCGGAAGTGTTTAGGCAAGGCATTTGCGCCGTGCTCGCCACTGTGGAGGCGCTGCTGGCATAATGGGCGGCATGGGATTCTTTTTTCAGTCCAAAGAGCTACCGCGCCCGGCTTCGCTGACGTTCACCTTGAAAGAAGCCGGCCATACCTATGATGATGGGCATGTTGGCCTTGCGCCCACCATGCTGACCATCAGCGAACAGCGCGTGGCTGTGATCGGCCTGAATGGAGCTGGCAAATCCACATTGTTGGGATTGCTCGATGGCTCTCTTAAAGCCAATATCGGCACGGTTACGGTGTCCGGCGGCAGCGAACAACTGAACCCAGCCGTGAAAAAAGACCTGAAGCGCATTGACGACCTTGTCGGTAAAGTGCGTCGCGAGGAGATTCCGAACAGCTTCTACCGGGCCGCGAATATCTCCGAAGCGGTATCCGAAGCACTGAAAAAGCACAAGGTGCCGGAGTCCGAACGCCATGCGCGTATCGGCAATCTGTTCGCGCATTTCAATCTGGCACAGGTTTCCAAGGCCAAGGCCAGCGAGCTTGACTCCGAGAAACGACATCTGCTGGCCATTGCCGCCGCATTGAGCTTTGAGCCCAGTGCAATCGTGGCTGACGAGCCCAGCAAGGGTTTGGATGAGATTGGCACCGCATACGTGGCCAAGGCATTGTTCAGCTACAACAAGCAGGTCATCTTCGCCACGCATGACACGGATATGATTCGCCGGCCCGAATACGCAATCGACCGCGTACTCGTACTGGACGAGCACGCGGTCGTGTGCGATGACGCGCCGGCCGAAGCCGTGGCGTTTTATGAGGATCTGATTCGACGCAAGTACGAGGCCTCCAAGCGGTAATGCTCCCCTCAGTCACCTGCGGTGACAGCTCCCCTCAGAGAGAGGAGCCAAGGGTGCGTCGCTCGGTCGCAGGCCGATGTCGCTACGCGAAGTAGAAGCCGCGGAAGCCGTACTCATAGACGCGGTAGATTTGCGCGTTGAGCCGCTCTACACGGCGTTCCTTGATGGAGGCGCTGACATCATCCTGCGAGAACAGGCATAGGCCAATGGCGATGGCTGCTGCGGATATTTTGAAAACACGACTTCGGACGGCAGTAGACACAGGGAATCCTCATGGTACTGCAGATGAACAACAGTGAATTACATCACATACACTATGCCGCGGGTCTTGGAGAAAACTGCCTGCAATACTGGGAATATGCTGGACGGCCGGTAGGGTGCGACCGTGGCCTGGCTACAGCAGCGTAAACCAGGACTGAACCTGGTGCCACAGCGCGGCATTATTCGTCAGCATGGAGTCATCGCGGGCGGGAGCAAAGCACCCTAGTATGGCGACGGCCAACGTCCAGATCAGCATGATGAGTACGGTCCATCGCATCAGCCAACGCCATGGAGTGACACGGGCGATGCCGTCGCCGGATGCGGCGTCGTTCGCGCCGGCCAACGAGGTGCTGGGCTCTCGGCCGTTGACCAGCCACAGCAGTCCCGGAATCGAAGCGAGCGCCACCAGCCAGCCGAAATCAGCCAAATATCGCCAGCCCAGACCGCCCACATAACTGTCGAACACCACCAGTACGCCGGCCAGAGCCAAACAAGACATGAGCCAACGACGCATGCCATGCATCTCCAGCTTATGCAGGAACGGCAGCACTAATGCAAACAGCATCAGCGGCGTGGCGGTGAACAGTGCGCCGACCATCACCTCGTAATAGCCCCAAACCGGCATTGGCGCGGGGGAGACCGCCAGCCACGGGAAGTTTCGTACAAATCGCACCGGCAGGAACAGGTAATACCAGACGGTGGCCGGCATGTCGGCAATCGGGGTGGCATAACGGGTCATGTCGGAGACGGTGAATTGGTAGGCGTTGCCGAAGTCGATCAGACTGCCGAAGCGCACTTTGTTCCACAACATCAGCGGAATGACCACGACCAATGCAGGTATCACCATGGCAAGCGGCGCGCGCAACGCTTTGAGCATGGTAATGCGTCGATGCGCAAGATCGCTGATCATAGCGCGGATCTGCGGCCAGAACAGGGCGATGGCCAGCAGGGCCGTGAGCGCAAAGGTCGGCCGGCAACCGAAGTTCGCCGCGATGCATAGGGCGCCGACGGCCAGTCGCGGCAAAGACAGTGGCTGTGTGTTGCCGGCTTGCCAGCGGTCGGACGGCATTAGTGGGCGACTGGATGTATCCGCACCCAGCCAGAACCATAATCCCAGTGAAGTCAACGCCAGAGAAGCGGCGAAGGGCACCTGGTAGAAGTTGGTGCGGTAAGCCAGATAGCCCACTTGCGCCCCGAGCAGCGCACTGACGGTGATGAGCGAGGCGGCGGCCAATGATGTTTTTGGCATCACGCGGTGAATCACACGCAGTACGAGCAGGGAGAAGAAGATGATAAACAGCAGCACCAGGAACTGTTCGGCTGCGGCGGTCGGCAACATTTGCCCGGTAATCAGACGATACGGCACGAACAGCAGCACGGCAGGCAGCACGCCGAAGTAGGAGTACCAGTGGCCTTCGTAATAGGCGTAATCCCAATACATCGGGCTGACCCCATCCTCCAACAGTTTGAGACGAGTCGGCACATCATAGGGGTGAGTGCTTTGGGCCAGTTGTCCGGGTACGTCAAGGTCTAGCCATGGACGGCCTGCGATTAGGGAATCGGCCACATGACCGTACTGGTCGAAGTCATAGGTGTAGCCGCCTGCGGTATGGAAGGCGAGCGGCATGGCATGCGTGAGCTGCCAGATGATGGAAGCGCCGATGGCCAGTGTCGGAATCGCCGCAATGGCCGCGAACGCCAGCCGCTGGCGTGTGCTGGAGGGATCAAACGTGATACGCCACAATCGAGAGCCGGGCCTCCATATGGCGACCAGCAACGCCAGCGCGGCCATTGCCGCGACGCGGATCCAATCGATGGCAAAAGGCACGTGCACGTTCGCGCGTGCGTCGGCGATCGGCACAATTGCGCCGCGTTCCTCCTGGATCCAGATGCGTACGGTGCCTGCACCCACAGCTTTGACATAATGGCTGCGTGAGGTGCCGGGATTCATCGAAATGGCTTGGCCGGTACTGCCGTTCACATCCACGCGCACATGGATGGTGTCCAGTGGCTTGAACACCGCCTTGTCCCCATTGGCCCGTGATTCGGCCTCGGCCTGTTCGTGAACCGCATCGATGGTGTCGTGCGAGGGGGAGTCGATGCGCAGATATGCTGAAGTGCCGTCTGCGGCCAGTTCGAGATATGCCTTGGTCGGATCGGTGACGGTCAGCATATCGTCATCGGTGCGCACCAGGCCCGGGCCCAAGGTGTTATGCACGGCGTTGGTGTCGGTGCTGGCCCCCAGTGTGCGCCAGAATGGCAGGTTGAAGACAATGCACTCCATGCCGACGATGATGGCCGCAACAGCTAGTAGCGCCGCAAGCGGGCGCCACGACAATCGGCGGTGTACACGACTGGTGAGATGACTGTCTTCGGAATGCACCCCATTATTCTATAGGCTTTATGTCGGGCAAACAGTAGAGAATGTGAATCATGCCAAAACGTATGTCGAATCACAGTGAACGGTCCGGCCCGTCCTTCTTGAGCGGGCTGAAGGATTCGATGAACGCGCTTGCCTCCGATCTGGGCTTATCCAAGCCTCGTCAGGCCAGCACCAACCCGTTTGGCGATGCGTTGAGCGAGGCCAGCGAGCGCAAGGGCGGCATCATCGATGAACTGACCAAGCATGCGGTGTCGCTGAGCCCGGTGGTCAAGAGGCGTTCGTTTCCCGCCTTGGAAAATGTTCCCGAGGGACTGGTGCTGGGATGGGCGCAACTGCCTTCCACGCGGGGGCGCGGATTCTCCTTGGGTATCTTCCCTGATCGGGATCACTTTGCGCAGGTGGCGTTTGCCGATACCCATGGTCGCGTGTTTGTGGGCGCCGATTTGGATATGGATATCCAGGATATGCAGCCGCGCTTCATGTTCGGCAAGGAAAAGGAAGTGACCCTGCCGAATGGCGAGCGGTTGGGCTTTGATGCGGGGCAGACTCGTCGCAATGTGCTGGGCCGCGCGATTCGCAGCAATGGCGAGGTGAAGGCCATCACCGGAGGCGTGATTGGGCGTGACGACACCGGTCGTATGACGTGGCTCGCCTCGTGGCTTAAGGCCGGCAACCGGTACACCTTGGAGCAGATGCGCGCCAATCTGCCGGCTGATATGCGTCATGATCTGGAATACCGTGATGCCGTGGCCATTGCGTTCTTCGCCGCCTACATGCTGCCGCAAATCAATGGGCTGTTGATAGGTTTTGGTTCCGGCAATATTTTCCGCCGTCTCAATCGCGAGGCTCCCATCGGTGCGATCAGGCGTTCGATTCGCGACACGATGGAGGCTCGTGCGCACGGCATGCGTGCCTCTGGCCTGGAGGATCATTTTGCGGATCTGATGCGTGAAGCCGGGGCGCTTGATAACACGCCGGGCTTGGAAGCCGTGCATGGCGCCGAGCCGCTGCATTTGTATACTTCGACGTACTCGAGCGGCTATTTCTTCACGTGGGATAAGTCATTGGCCTTCAATCAGGCACTGAAGTCCCTGAAAATCGAGGGCAATCTCAATCGTTTTGCCGCGGTGAGCGCCTGGCTGGAGCGCAATTCCTCGCGTGGGCTCAATCCCACGGAAGACACGGTAACCCGTGCCGAGGCCGCGCAGATCGATATGAAGCTCATCGAAAACCCCGCGATTATGGCGCTCAACCCGTATGACGGATCCGATGAACGCCGTGCGGTGCTGAGCCTGGTCAATGCGGCCGAGCACGCCGCAGACCGGATTCGTGAGGAGTTCCCCGACCCAAGGAATGCGGTGCCGAAAGCGGACGAATGGGTGTATCGGCAGACATTGTCGTCCCTGCTGCGCAGATTGCGTCTACCGTATCGGTTTGATGTCGAGTTTCGTTCCCGACTGGATTCGGGGGAAGTGGCCATCGGCTTCACCACGGCGGGCACGTCGATGATGCCGGATAGCAGATATGACACTGAACGGCGCGCGTGGAGAACGCTGAGCAGCGTCGAGCGCGCATCGATGAGCGCCTCCTACAACTTGCGCGTCGGCCTGATGATGGCGGCGCTGAGCTTCGGCACCAGTCAAGCCGTGCATCAGGTGTCTCTGCACATCGATTCCATCGGTTTGGAAGAGGCGATTGCCGAGCAGGACTCGGCCATCGAAGAGATGATGAGCGAGGCGTTAAGCGCTTTCGAGCATTTGCGCAGCGGCGATTTGGGACGTGTCAGTTCCAAGGCTGATCCCAAGGATGGCGATTTCCATGGCGATCCGACCCGGCCGATCACGCATGAGGAGACCTTTGGGCAGCCGCCCACTGGCACCGGTGATGAGCAGCCTGCAACGGACGCGGAGACGGATGGGGCGGGCCCGTCTCAGCAGAATGCCGAAGACAGCGACGACAGCGCATCCATCGACTCCCAGTTCGAAGACCTTATGCGGGGCATAGATATTGACGAGATGGCTTTCGGCATGGCGTCGGATGACGGCAACGAAACCGAGAATGCGGGTGCGGGTGATGATCCGATGAGCGTGCTGCGCCGTAACCCCACCGTGCGCAACATGGTCACCGTCACATTCGCCAGGGATGCCTTCCTGCAACGTCTCGACACCGATGGTCTTGACCACCCTGAAGAAACCTACCGGATGTTTGGTGCGGTGATGGATGTCGACGGCGAGGGCGGACTCAAGCCCATCAACGCCGACTTCGACTTGGCCGATAGCCGGTTCTCGCCCGTTGGCTCCCAGGAGGAGCCGGAACTTGCCGACCGTCAGTTCAACGCATCGACCGCGCGAGTACTGGGCGCGCAGAATAGCGCTGGTCTGGCGATTCAGCGTGTGGACCTGCTGCAGCATGGCGTCAATGCGTTCCACGACATCGCCCGTAATACGGAACTTGATTCCGTGGAGAAAGCGCAGCGGGCCATGCAAATCATCGAATCCATCAGCGATCCCGAACTGACGGGTCTGGCCTCGCAGGTCACCAGTGCGCTGATTGATGGCAACGATACGCCGGACTTTGCCTTCACTCTTGCCGACGAGCTGGATAAGGAACGTCTGCGCGCTCGCGATCTGCTGTTCTCCGGACAGGCCGATCAGGCCATTGAGATGGCCGAAGCGGCTGCGGCCCGTATGGACCAGACCTTTGCCATGGGGCCTGGAGTGCCACGATACTTCAATTCCTATGCCGAACGAGTGGTGTATAACCGCCTGTTCACCACATTGGATGAGCGCACGGTTCTGATTCCGGACAATCTGTTCTATGCACATATGGAACTAGCTGATGTGCTGGGACAGCTCAAAGGCGCCAAAGCCGCGATTCCACACCTGAATCGTATGGTGGCCTACGCGCCCGCCTATCCGCTGTCGCACCTGAAATTGGCCATTCAACTGGCCCGCAATGAGGATTGGGATTCGGCGCGCGCCGCCTGCCTGAATGCCTTGCGAGTGGCTCTGGATCGTGATGATGCGGCGTTCGCCTATTACCGTTTCGCCTATGCGGAGTGGATGCTGGACCGATTCGATACGGCTGCCGCAGCCTACATCATGAGCGACCATATTGCACCTGGAGCAATCGGATCGCTGGAGAGCGAGTTACAGGAGCTGGTCTCCCGAGCCGATTCGCAATGCATCCGTGTGCCGGAATCGGTGGAGAGCGCGGCGCAAGTGTTGTCTTCGCATGATCTGCCGGTCTGGCCGCACATTGAAGTGGCCGATATCGTGCGTGATGCCGCTCGTGTATGCGTCGATGAGGGCATGTTTGTGCCTGCCCGCACGCTTTCGGTGGCTGTTGCCCGTATGAATGATGGCGAAGGCGACAATATCGACGTTATCCAGGCCCAATTCCTTCGTTCCCTTTCTGCGTAGCCGTTTCAGGGGGAGTTCGCCCGCTAGGATAGACAATCATGAGCACGAACGAACAGTTGGCATGGGATTTCGACGATGGGGATGCGGCCGAGATCCGGCCCGACGAAGGCGTTACTCGCTTTGCCCCCGGTTCCGAGCAGTGGGTGGCCGCGCTTGACGCCACCGATGATGACGCGATGCGGCTCGATCGTCTTGACGTCAATACGCTCAATGCCGAGGTCGCGGCGCGTCTGTGGGCTCGTGTGGCCGCTTGGGTGGAGGCCGACCAGATCGCCTACTACATCGATGATGCGCCCGTCAGCTCCGATGCCGCCTATGATGCGCGCCTGCGTTGCCTGCAAAAGCTTGAGGCGGCGTTCCCCTCGCTGGACAATCCGCAGTCGCCCACCCATCGAGTTGGAGGCTCGTTCTCCAACGATTTCACTTCCGTGCGGCATCCAAGCCGCATGATGAGCCTTGATGATGTCTTTTCTATCGAGGAACTCAAGGACTGGTACGATTCGGTGATTCGCGATCTCGATTGGCCGGACGGCAAGCCGTTGCCAATGAGCTGCGAGGTCAAGATCGATGGTCTGGCATTGAATCTCATCTATCGAGGCGGTGTGCTGGAGCAGGGGCTGACTCGTGGCGATGGCGTCACCGGTGAAGACATCACACTGAACGTGCGCACTATCGGCTCCATCCCGGCGCAGCTTGGTGGGCCTAAAGAGGATATTCCGGACTTCGTGGAAATCCGCGGCGAAGTGTTCATGCGTTGGGATGATTTTCATACACTCAATAGCGAGCAGGAGGATGCAGGCCGAGCGCTTTTCGCCAATCCGCGCAACGCCGCAGCCGGTTCGTTGAGGCAGAAGGATCCGCGCATCACCGCCACTCGCCGGCTGAGCTTCTATGCGCATGGTTTAGGGCAGCTCACTTGGGGACCTGATCATCCTCGTGGCACCCATGACGTGATAGCCGACCAATCGCAAGCCTATGATTTGTATGCCAAGTGGGGCGTGCCGGTCTCTCCTCACAATCGTTCGGTCACGTCCTTCCATGAGATTCTCGACATGATCGATTACTACGGCGAGCACCGTGGTGATATCGAACATGCGCTTGACGGCATCGTCGTCAAGGTCGATGACCTTGGCCTGCAACGCACCCTTGGTGCCACTTCGCGGGCGCCGCGTTGGGCCATCGCCTATAAGTACCCGCCGGAAGAGGTCAATACTGAGCTGCTCAACATCACCGTGCAGGTGGGGCGTACTGGTCGTGTGACGCCGGTTGCGGTGTTGAAACCGGTGTATGTGGCTGGTTCCACTGTGGCTCGCACCACGTTGCACAATGGTTTCGAGGTCAAGCGCAAGGGCATTCTCATTGGTGACACGGTCGTGGTGCGCAAGGCCGGTGATGTGATTCCCGAACTGGTCGGGCCGGTGCTGGAGCGTCGCAAGGGGCGTGAGAGCGAACTGAGAGAATTCGTCATGCCCGAGTTCTGCCCGTCATGCGGCGCGAAACTGGCTCCCGCCAAGGAGGGCGATAAGGATATTCGCTGCCCGAACGTGGAAAGCTGCCCAGCGCAGCTCACCGAGCGTGTGATTTCGTTGGGCTCCCGCAAGGCCTTCGACATCGAGCATCTGGGCGAGCAGTCGGCCATCGCGCTGACCAATCCTGAGGAGAACCGTCCCGATTCTGTGGCGACCTATGCGCCGAATATCGCGGAGATCCTGGTCGCTCCCGGCGAGGAACCGGAACCTTACGAGCCTGCGGCTGGTCTGGAATTGCCTCCCAAGCAAACGCCTGTGCTGTCCAATGAATCAGGCTTGTTCGCTCTGACTGTCGCCGATCTGAAAGATGTGCAGGTATGGCGTGAGGCTGCGATTGTCGAAGTGCATGAAGTGGTCGATGCCAACGGCAAGAAGAAGAAAGTGCGCAAGCGCGTGGGCGGCTCTGGCCTGTGGCATCAGGTGCCCGCTTTCTGGACGGCTCCTACGGCGGCCAAGAGACTTACCGCCAAGCAGTTGGCTGAGCGTGCGCAGGTGGCGACTGCTACGGCTGCTGCCGCGGAGGGAATCGAACCGGCTGTAGTGCAGTCGGCACGGGGGAGTGCATCGGACATCATGCCCGGCTCATCTGGCGAAGCCGCGGTTTTGTCTGATGCGAAGCCGGCCTTTGTCGCATCGCGCTACCCGGAATATGACGTGCCGGCTGATGCGGTTATCGTGCGCGTCGACCACAAAACCACGCGCACGGGCGTCACCGATGTGCCGGTGTATATCAGGCCCGGCGAGAATACGCGCAAGATGTTCGATGAGATGGACAAAGCCCGTCACGCGGACTTGTGGCGTGTGCTGGTGGCATTGTCCATTCGACGGCTCGGGCCTCCCACCGCGCGTCTGATTGCCTCCGCTATGGGTTCGTTGGGCGCCATTGAAAACGCCACGGTCGAGGATTTGACCGCCATCGATGGCGTCGGTCCGGAAATCGCCGAATCGGTGGTGAACTGGTTCGCCGCGGCCCGTGAACCCGGAGACTGGCGTGGCGAGACGTTGCGTGCGTGGCAGGCCGCCGGCGTGGGCGTTGACGTAGCGGAGACCAGTACGCTGCCGCAAACCTTGGCAGGTAAAACCGTGGTGGTCACCGGTTCCTTGGAGGGCTATTCTCGCGACTCCGCCAAGGAGGCAATCATTGAGCGTGGCGGTAAGGCAGCCGGTTCGGTGAGCAAGAAGACGGATTACGTGGTGGTCGGCGAAAACGCCGGCTCCAAGGCCGCCAAGGCTGAGGAACTCGGCATCCCCATGCTCAATGAGGCTCAATTCGCCCAACTCCTCGAAAACGGTAGCATCTGATTTCTTGGCTCCCTTCTCTGAGGCTGGGCTGTTTGTAGATGAAGAGCGAACGACAGCGAGCCAGAGGATGCGAACGCAGTTTGTTCATAATTGCGGATGAGCTGTCGCATCAGACGACTGAGGAGAGTAACCATTGCGAGCCAAGGAGTGAATTCTCAACGCAGTCCTGCCCCAGTGTGACTTACTCCACTCTCTCTGGCATGCCGCCGCAACACACGCTAGGGTAGTACAGGTCCTTAAGGAGGATACGGATTTATGAGCGACGCACGTCAGATCGAAGCCGAGATCTATGAACGCCTGAGCAAGGTCATCGACCCTGAGCTTGGCCGTTCGGTCACCGACCTCGGCATGATTGCCGCCATCGAGGCCACGCCTGCTGATGCCAACGTTGACACTGATGCCTATGACGTCACCGTGCATGTCGAACTGACCGTTCCTGGCTGTCCGCTGAGCGAAACCATTACCAACCAGATCAACGGCGCAGTGAGCTCCTATCCTGGTGCACAGCTCAACACCCATATCGAAGTCGGTTCGATGAGCCGCGATAAGCTGGCTGACCTTGTTGCTGATCTCAAGGCCGAACGTAAACAGAACCCGTTCAGCAAGCCCGGAGTCAAGACCCGAATCTTCGCCATCGCCTCCGGCAAAGGCGGCGTTGGCAAGTCCTCGGTCACGGCGAACCTCGCCGCCACTTTTGCGGCACTTGGCTATGACACGGCCGCCATTGACGCGGATATCTATGGATTCTCCCTGCCGCGTCTGTTCGGCGTGCACACCCAGCCCACCAACCTGAACGGCATGCTTATGCCGGTCACCGCATGGGGTGTAAAGCTGATTTCCATCGGCATGTTCGCCGGTGCCGATCGCGCGATTCTCTGGCGTGGTCCCCGTCTGCAGCGATCTTTGGAACAGTTCCTCTCCGATGTATGGTGGGGCGAGCCCGACGTGCTTTTGCTTGATCTGGCTCCTGGCACCGGCGACATGGCCATCTCGGTGGCTCAGGCGCTGCCCAACGCCGAACTCGTGGTGGTCACCACCCCGCAGCCCTCCGCCTCCGACATCGCCGTGCGCTCCGGGCTGGTCGCATTGCAGGTGCCGATGAAGGTACGCGGCGTGGTGGAGAACATGAGCTACTACGAGCATAAAGGTGAGAAGCTGGGGATTTTCGGCGCAGGCGGCGGCCAGCGCGTGGCCGAGCAGCTGACTGAGGCCTTGGGCTATGACGTGCCGCTGATGGCCCAGCTCCCTCTGGAACCCGAGGTGCGCGAGACCGGTGAGGCCGGACGCCCGGCGGTCCTGACCTCCGAGGGCGCTCTGCGCACTGATGGCATCGGCCAGACCTTCCGGGGCCTTGCCGAGCGCCTTATGGCGCTCTGAGTTGCGCAGCGAATGATTCTCGATAAGAAAAGTGTGAGCCTCACATACTTGTAATCGCACATTGAGTTGTGCGAATCATCTATTGGTGGATTTCAGACATCGTCGATGTCAGGTGACATACATTCCGATGAATTTCCTGCGCAACAATTTCTCGAAATAATCCTTGTTTTCGAGAAATTCTTGCGCTTATGTCCAATTACGTCGATAAGGCCCGAAATCCTGCGCACTTTGTGATTCGGGCTTCTTGGAAGAGGACATGGCCCGTGCCGGGTACGGTTTTCAGTCGCTGAACAAGAAAACCGCGATTGGAAAGAGGCAGAGGCCATGTCCAAGGAAATCATACAGTTCGACGACGCCATGTTCGAGACGAAGCTCGACGCCATGGTGCGTGACAAGGTCGAACATATAGTCAACGCGATGCCCGACGCTTCAGGCCGACGATCGCCAACGCCGCCAGATACGAGCGCACCGGCGAACGCAAGGCGTACCGTGCCGGCCACTACGAACGCAGTCTGACCGCCAAGGCCGGCAAGCCGGAGCTGAAGGTGCTGAAACCGGAGGGCGCGGTCTTCGAGTCGGCGGCGGTCGAACGATACCGGCGGCGCGAGCAGAGCGTCGAGGAATCATTGATTGACATGTACCTGGCGGGCGTGTCCACCAGGCGCGTGGATGACACCGGCCGGCTGCTGTGGGGCGACCGCATGCCCTCGCGGACGCTCTCCGACAAGCTCAAGAAGGTGTACGGGGAGATCGAGGCGTGGCGCAAGCGCCCGCTGGATTCGGAGTGCCCGTACGTGTTCATGGACGGCGTGTGGCACAAGCGTTTCTGGGGCGGTTCTGTGGAGAACGTGAGCGTGCTCGTCGCCATAGGAGTCGACGGGGACGGCCGTCGCGAGGTGATCGGCGTCGCCGAGGGCATGAAGGAGGATTCCGCCAGCTGGGAGCAGTTCGTCCGCAGTATGATCGAACGCGGTCTGGGAGGCGTCGGATTGGTGGTCGGAGACCGCTGCGCGGGACTCGTCTCCACCGTCAGCTCCATGCTGCCGAACGCGAGATACCAGCGGTGCATGGTGCACTTCATGAGAAACGTGCTCTCCAAGGTGCCGCCGGGCCATCGGGATTGGGCGTCCGCCGCCAAACGCCTCAGTGAGGGCATCGGGGAGACGACCGTCTACCTGCTGGCCGAATTCCCGAACGAGCACCGCAGGAGGATCCGCGCGAACAACATGATCGAACGGCCGGACAGGGAGATCCGACGCCGCACCCGCGTCGCGGGCAGCTTCCCCGATGGCAACAGCGCCCTCATGCTCATCTGCGCGAGGATCAGGTACGTCACCTCGAACGAATGGAGCACGCGCCGCTACCTCGACATGTCCCGGCTTGGCGGCACGCTGGAGGAAGCGAACCGGTCATCGTGCCATGGACGGCCATGACCCAAAGTGCGCAATCTTTCGGGCACTACCTAATGGGGGGGGCTGCTGATGGCAAGGAAGCTTGAAGTTTCATCGCGATACGAGGGTGCTTTGCTTTCCGTTGAATATTCTCTGGAAAGCGTTGACACCAAGTGTGTAGAAGCAGGTGCAAGCATTGCCGGAGGAGCGAGGGACTTTGAAGACGGGGTCTACATCGAGTATATTGAAGAAGATATTGGTGGTGACAAGCTCCAAGATGATCCCTTGGTTGACTATAAAATGGCTGCTGCCTGTGGCATGATCGCGGGATTGTGCGATTCATTCTTTGTTGGCAAGTTTTCGTTAGACAGAGCCAACGAATGGGGTTCAAACAGGGTAAACGAGTTTGTTATCTGGATCGCAAAACAGCATTCGAATTTCAAGGGCGAGTCTCTACATGATGCGATTGCTTTCTTGGAGAAAGAACATCCGTTTGTCGGCGATAAGGTCACAGCGGATATGGGTGGTGGTTTGCAGCATCATTTCAGGGATTTTTCCCATCACTTTTCTCCGGTGGGGCTTGCGTTCTCGGTGCTTACTCAGTTCACAGGGAAGATATACGGGACGGATCAGTATGGTGAGTTCATCGCAGTTCCTGTGGATGCGCGATGGTTTGATGAGGGGTTGATTGGAGGGGGCTTCTGCGAGAAGCTGTTCTTGGGCATTGTGGGTTGGTTCTTCCACATGGTATCCGATATGGCAGGCTCTAGTTCGAATCCTGGTGCAGGTACGGGAATCCCGGGTCCTATCCTTTCCCTGATGAAAGAGCTTTCCGCCCTTCCTGTGTTCAGGAATGCTATGGACCCTGACTTGGGGTTGCGTAAATTTATTGCAAAGATGTTCAACGGGACAGTCTTTGCGCGAGTCGATGCGGATGGGCATAAAGAGTCGCGAAGGTTTAACCTCCGTACCGAGATTGGTGTCGTATATGAGTTGGGACGTCAGTCTCTTCCTGTGCTGCTGAACGAATGCTTGACGCGCTGCTGCTATTTTCTCCGTCACCTTTACCTTGAGGTGAGGAGGATTGATGTCAGGTCGTTGGGTGACTTGAGGAAGCTAGATGTAGCTGAGTTCCTTCCGTTCAGTAATCTCAGAGTCGTGCGCATGGTGTCCATTGCTTCGGCGACTTTCACTGCGGTTGATACAGTTGATGCTGCCATTCGGGCTGTGCTGGTTGGGTTACAGGATGAGCCGAAAGAAGGCGTCAAGGAATTCATTCTGAGAATCAACTACGTGGGTGTTGCCCGCTTGGTCTTCGCGGTGGGCGTCGATGCCAAAACAGTGTGGGAGCACAGGGGTGAGCATGCGAGATCGCAACAGGAGGATGTGGCTGATGGTCAGGTGGCATTGAATCTGCTGTTGCTGAAGCCTGAGCATCAGTCTGTTTTGTTCTCTATTGAGCGGTTGTCCGTTTATGAGGACATCGAGCGAGGTAAACCAAAGAGTCGTGCCGATAAGGAGCAATGGCTTGATCAATGGGGTAAGCGACTTCCTGAGGGCTGTCATCTGCTTAATCTCGGTCAAGTGAAGCAGGAGGCAGAGGATCTCGTAGCAAGAGATGGCGATCTTTGGAAGCGACTGGTTCTGATTGAGCTTGCTCGGTTCAAGCCGTATGGGCTGATTGAATCTGGTGAAGACGAAACTGGTAAGAAAGGTAAGAGTCCTTCGTTTGATTCGAAGATTCTTGACGAAATATGGTGTGAGGTGTTCGGTGATCCGGACAAATCGCCTGTGAAATATGTTGCCAAAGCCTTGAGGCGGAACGCGAGCATCTTGGACGGCAGTCGTAACAGGAAAATCATCGGTGCTGCGGGAACTGTGGCGATTATGGGTGCTACTGGAGGTGTCGCATTTGCGATGGCTCCGGTTATAGCACCGGTGCTTGCGGGTTCGTCTGTTGCTGGATTATCCGGTGCTGCCCTTACCAGCGCCAGTCTTGCGGCAGTTGGATATGGATCGTTGGCTGCTGGCGGGCTTGGCATGGCAGGTGGAACAGCGATAATCGCTGGTGGTGGTGCGGCTCTGGGGTTGGCTAGTGGTGGTGCGGCGACAGCCATTACCGCGCTGCTGACCGGAACCAAGGGAGAGTTTGCGCTTAATGAATGCGCCAAGCTCCTTACTTTCTGCAAAGATTCATTGGTCCAGGGCGATAAAGCAGAGGAGTTGATTGAGTCAATTCGACACGAATTGGCCAATCAAATCGGGCAGATGGAAATCCAACAGGTCATACTTTTTGAACGTTCCAAAGATTCCAGCCTAAACAAGGAAGAAAAAAAGAAAGCCAAGAACGAGCTTGCTTCTTTCGAAAAGAGTTTGCGATACATGCATAAATGCGAAAAGGAGATAGCCAAACTGGTTGGTGGTCGGCCTCATGCGGAGAGCGCAGCAGATGTCTTGAACGGTGCCGGCAATGGCCGATTGATTGAAAATTGATGACGGTGAGCGCGAAGCATTGTCATGCTATGGGGCGAAAGCGCTCGCTGATTTCTGGTGCAGGGCCAGCGGTTGGACTAGAGAGGACACCGGCGTTCAGCCACGCGTATTTGCTCGTCGTGATTTGCCGGTTGCCTAGTGGGAAGTAGCGAGAACCTTGTGGGAAGTGCACGATTGAGGGGCTAAGGATACTGAAATCCTAGTGTTTTCAAAGTGCTCTGGCTTCTTGGGGGAGCTCTATTGGTTCCGAATCTTCGATAGCTACTGTGCCTACATGGAAATCTAGTGGGCTTGCATGGAAATCCAGTGGGAAGCAGAGAAATGTGTCGTAATCTCAATGATTTCAACGGTTTTCAAAGATGCCAAGGTGCTCGGTCTTCCGGTGACATGGCGACTGCATGGAAATCTACAGTGCGTACATGGAAATCTTGTGGTCCTGCATGGAAATCTACAGTGAGAGTGTGATTTCAGATAGTATTCTGTAGTACTGCCTGAATAATCTTGACCTCCGTCGCAGTCCCCCGCCTATGCGGTTTGCCGCGACGTGGGGTAGCCCCACTCGTTTGGGCGTCGCCCACCATGTGATTATGGTGGGCGTATCGGTCCGCATGCTCATGGTTAAGCATACGAACGATTTCCTGCCTGCGGATGAAACGCCAACCATCCTTGCAGGATGTTGCGGCTCGCGTTGATGTCCGCGTGCAGGGTCGTTCCGCAGCATTTGCGGCGGAACAAGTCTCTCGTCGGTCTATTGCCTCTGGTGGCGTACCCGCAGCGGGAGCATTGTTGGCTGGTGTAGGCCGGGTTGATTTCGGTGACGGCGATGCCGTCGAGTTCCTGAATGCGTTTCAGTTTCGCCGCAATGGCGGCACGACCGGTTCTGGTGAGCAGACGGTTCGTTCTGCGGCTGAGATTCGGGTTGCGGAAGTCCAGTTTCTCCACGACGATTTCCTTGACCTGCTCCCGGCCGAGCCGGTTGAACAGTCGGCCAATCTCGTTGCGGTAGCAGGCCCGGATGCGTCGTTGCAGGTTGCGGTATCTTCTCGATTCGGACGGTTTGACACCGTTCCTCTGCAATGCTCGGGTCGGTTCGGTGAGTTCCACGTCGCGTTGTTTCAACCATTCGAACATTCGGACGCCCAACAGCCGCCCGTCGGATAGGGCGAGCATGCAGTCCATGCCCCAGTCCAAGCCCAACGTCTCGCCTTGCGTGCGTGTCTCCGCCTTGGGCAGGGTGGTTATCAGCCTTCCACCGGGGTTGCCTTCCAAGTCGAAGCGGATGGTCAGATGGTTGGACAGTGTCTCGTCGTTGAGGAACAGGTTCTCGTCCAGTCTGCGGTCCGCGACGATCGGCACCCGTATCGGCTTGCCGGACTCCAAGGTGGACACGACAGCCCACCGTTCGCATTTGGTGTTCCTCGCATCCTCTATCTGGGCGATTTTGCCGTCTATGTCCATGACCCGGCATTTCGACAGGTCGGGCATCCGGTGCCGCTTGCGCAGATGCTTCATCAGCCGTCGCGCCATGTGATGCGCCTCATCGTCCACCCGCTCATGCCATGCGTACCGCAGGTTGATTCCATATAATTCATGTTTGGCGTCATCGGACAATGTGGAAGCGTAAACGATGTTACGGAACTCGTTTTGCCGGTTCGTCAACCATGAGTCCAACGCGGCCTTCGCCTGACGGGACACGGAAATCCCACTGCCGTTGCGACAGGCGGCCGGGGAAGCCTTTGGTGTCCTGCCAAGTGGACAAGCGTCCGCCCTCGAACAGTTCTCGACGCCACTGGCTCAAAGAATAGGATAATCCCCTGCTCTGGGATTCTGGCTGTCGCTGCGTATAGGCGAGATCCTCGCCCTGCGGCGCAAGGACATAGACCTTGACGGCAAGGTGGTCCGCATCACGCACGCCGTGACCTACTCCAAGGACTACGGTTTCGTCGACGGCGATCCCAAAACCGAGGCCGGCATACGCTCAATACCCATTCCGGACGACCTCGTGGCCGAAATCAGAAAACACATCGACGAATACGCCGACCCCGGCGATGACGGCAAGCTGTTCCACACCGCCACCGGCAACTTCGTCCATCATTCGGAGATCGAGAAGGCGTTCATCAAGGCGCGCAGGAAAGCCGGCTGCGAAGACGTGGTGCTGCATGGCCTGAGGCACAGCGGCAACACCTACTTCGCGCAGAACACCAATGCCACCATCGCCGACCTGCAAGCGCGCGGCGGCTGGTCCACCTCCTCGATGGCCGCCCACTACATGTGTTTGTGTTCAATGTGATGTGAGCCGAGTTACCGCGATGGTGTTGGCCGGGTTACCGGCAAGAAGTTGGCCGTTTTATCGCCCCTTGGCGCAAAAGGGCGTCGGCCCGTTTCGTCCCTATTGGATTCCCGGGGTTGGTGGTGTTTTCCCAGGGGAGGAAAGGAATATGACGGTGTCGACGCCCGTGCAACAGCATATCAGGATTCTCGACGCGCAGGGTGTTTCCTGGCGTCGGATGGCCAGGGAGGTCGGAGTGTCAAGGCAGACGGCCGGGAAGTACGCCGAATTGGAGGATTGCTCGCCCGAGCCGCCCGAACACGCGAAGGCGAAGTCGAAGCTGGACCCGTTCAAGCCGGTGATCGACAAGTGGTTGGAGTCGGACCGGTTGATGCCGCGCAGGCAGCGCCATGCCGCGATGCGAGTCTGGCACCGGCTGCGGGACGAGCATGGCTACGAGGGCTTGTACCAGCTCGTGCAGCGTTATGTGCGGCAGCGGAAGCGGGATTGGAGGGATCCGGGCGACGGTTTCATGGAACTGCGATGGGAGCCGGGCATCGCGCAGGTCGATTTCGGCGAAGGCCTGGCCTGCATCAGGGGAGCTCGGGTGAAGGTGCATTGCCTGGTGGTGGCGTTCCCGTATTCGAACATGCGCTGGGTGGTCGCGCTGCCCGGGGAGAACGCCGAATGCGTGTGCGAGGGTTTGGAGACCGTGTTCGGGCATATCGGCCTGGCGCCGCGCGTGCTGGTGTTCGACAACGCCACCGGCGCCGCGCACCGGGTCGCGTGGGACAAAATCACCATCGTGGACGTGTTCCGACGGTTCGTCGAGCATTACCGGGTCGAGGTCAGGTTCTGCAACCCGGCCAGCGGGTGGGAGAAGGGCAACGTGGAGAACGCGGTCGGGTTCCTCAGGCGCAACCTCATGGTCCCCATGCCCAACGCGGAGTCGTACCGGAAGCTCACCTCCTGGATGCTCTCGCGCTGCGACGAGATCGCCGGCGACTCGCATTACCGCAAGGATGTTCCGATCTCGGACCTGTTCGCCGGGGAGAAGACGCGCATGCTGCCGTTGCCCCGGGTCCCGTACGACGCGTGCCGTTGGGTGACGCGCAGGGCCGACCGGGAGGGCAACGTCGAGATCGATTCCAACCGCTACCTCGCCGGTCCCTCGTGGCGCGGATGGACCCTGGAGGTCGGTTTGCGCGCGTTCCAGGTGGAGATCCGCACCCAGGACGGCCGGTTCGTGGCCAAGCTGCCGCGCGCGTACGGCAGGGCCGCCCAGACGGTGAGGAACCCGGCGAGCCTGCTGCCCGCTTTGGCGCGCAAGTCGCGCGCGTGGGGCGAATCCCCCATCCGCGGCGATTTCCCCGAAAAGCTCCGTCTCGCGATCGACGCCATGGACTCCAAGACCCGCCAGCGCACGTTCCGCCTCCTGGCCAAGGCCAGCGACGCATACGGCTTCGATGCCGCGGCAAAGGCCGGCGAGCACATCGTGGAGCAGGGCCACTCGATCGACGAGGCAAGCCTGACGGCCATGGCCAGACGCATCAGCGCAGGCGAAACCCCGGACGACGTCCCGGCACCGGACCTGCACGCGTACGACAGGTTCATGCGCCCCGAAACCCAGGCGAAGGCGGCATGGGCATGGGCAAAAGGAACACAACGATGCCGGACGCGACCCGCCGCCGCGCGTCCACGAACAGGAGGATGGACGGGATCATGCGTCCGGCCCGCCGGCTGCCGTTGACCAGGCAGGTGCTCGCCGACCAGCTCGAAACCGCGACCCCGGCCCAGATGGAGTTCGTGGACCGGTGGATGAACGCCGAGATCGAATCCAGGGAGGCGTCCAAACGCACGCGCCTGCTCAGACAGGCCGGCTTCCCCGCCGCCAAGGAACTCGACGGCTACGACTGGCAGAACGTGCGCATGCCGGCGGACTGGCAGCGCAGCGGGCTCGAATCCCTCGGATTCCTCGACGGTCCGGAGGACGTGGTCATGTTCGGGCCTCCCGGCACCGGCAAGACCCACCTCGCCATCGCGTTGGGCAGGAAGGCCTGCCGGCAGGGCGTGCCGGTGCGGTTCTACACCGCCGCGGGCCTGGTCATGAGGCTCCTGCGCGCCAACACGGAAGGCAAACTCGACCGGGAACTGCAAGCCATCGCCAAGGCCCGCATGATCGTCATCGACGAGCTCGGCTACGTGCCCATAGACGAGGAAGGCGGCAGACTCCTGTTCCAGGTCGTGACCAACGCGTACGAGACCCAGAGCATCGTCTACACCACGAACATCGAGTCCGGCGGATGGGGACGCGTGTTCGGCGACCCGAACATGGCCGCCGCGATCATCGACCGCACCGTCCACCACGGACGCATGATCAGGTTCGAGGGCGAATCCTACCGCAGGACCCACGCCCTCATGCAATAACAAAACAACCAAAACCAGACGAAACCAGCCGACGGTAACCCGGTAAACAATTGACCGGTAACCCGGACAGCCGTCCACGGTAAAACGGCACACCAGCGCTTGACAAAACACATACATGCACAGCTCCCAAGACCGGTTGAGGCAGCTGACCAAGGAAATGAACGCCGCCCGCGACCCCGGCAATGGCGGCGGGAACGGTGGCGACGCGGACGAGCTCGAATCGCTGCGCAGACAGCTTGAGGAATCCAACAGGAAAAACAGCGAGCTGATTCAATTCCTCACGGAAAAGTATGGCGCCCAGAACAAGTAGCAGAAAAAAAAGACGATTGACCCCGTATGGCGTGATGAGCCATACGGGGCTTTTCGTGTCTGAGGGGAAATTTACGGCTCCCGGATATAAATGCGTATGTTCGAACAGTTTTTCGTTATAGGGAAAATCTATAGCTCGATCATTCGCGACATTACACGGCAAGGCGAAAACGATGCAGTAGAAGGCCTCAAAAGGGGTATCCAGCGGCCAAACGGACGTTTTTTTCGCATAGACGACGACCTGCTTTTCGTGGTCGGTCTTTGCAAACGGCGTTCTGGCCCTTCTGAGCACGCGATGCTCCGCAACCGGTGCGAGGCATGACAGCGACTCAGAAAAGAGACTGCCATGAAACGATGGCTGACAACCTACGCGGCCCTTGCCGCTTATCTAGGGCTGACCGCCGACGGAATCCGACGCATCATGAAGAACGAAGAGCTTCTCCTTCATCTTGTGCGCTGTAACGCGCAGGAATCCGGTGCGGATTGGCGCAGGGAGTGCGCCGAATACCGGGCGCGGCTCCGGCATCCGGCCGGACGCGGTTGCGTGGACGTGCGGATGTTCTTCAAGGCCTTCGCCCCCGATCTCCTGGACGATGACGTGGAGATTGTGTCTGTTCAATAGAAAGTGGGCCGTGTGAGCGTGTGGAAAGTCTCCAGATGAGCGGCAGGTTTTAGTCCATTTCAGCGTGTGGCGAGAAATGAACACCGGCCCGTCCTGCCCGTACTAGTTTCC